>Ga0213920_1000070_pt1 | contig 119820 bp, 106 predicted proteins | sample McNCre1117MG_FD_161054 | JGI IMG/M metagenome (GOLD analysis project Ga0213920, IMG submission 161054) | Freshwater microbial communities from McNutts Creek, Athens, Georgia, United States - 11-17 MG | ecosystem: Environmental > Aquatic > Freshwater > Creek | place: USA: Georgia | collected...
AACTGCGCTCCGGAATCCCCGCTGCCAGATAGTAGCGGCGTGCGGCTTCAACTCGCTGATTGACTCCGTCTTCGCCACGGATTTCCAAGTGGTCAAAAATCTGAGCCAGATAGCGTTCGACCGACTTGACCGATAATTCGGTGCGACTGGCTATTTCGGCGTTGGTGAAGCCCTCTGCCAAAAGACGGAGTACCTGGGTCTGCTTCTCGTTTAGATCTGCCACGCCCTTGCCGATTGCCATATCCTGGCGCACCTCGGCGGCTCGATCAGAGAGAACCGCTTCGATGGCACTTACCAGGTAGGAGGTGTCCGAAACCATGTCTTTTCTGAGGAAACCGCAATTCTCGGGAAGCTGCCCCAGGTCATTTGCCGAAGAGAGCGAATCTTGATATTTGGTGAGAATCAGCAGACCGATTTCTGGATTGGTCTGTGACACCGCGTTGGCTAGCTGAATACCGTTTGGCCCGGAGCCCAGGAAGATATCAATGAGCATGATGTCTGGGTCGAAGGTTTTTATTGCCTTGCGAGCCGCGGCGGCATCTGCAGCGGTCTCCACTGCAAAGTTGGCGTTCTTGAGTGAATCTGCCAAAAGTGCCGACATCAACATCTCGTCTTCGACGAGGAGAAGGCGGCGCTGCAAATTGGTCATATTTATAAGTTAGATGCAGATGAGGTGAAACCCTTGAATTTATAGGGAAAACCCTCACTCAAGGACAAAACCTGCAGTCTTAGTTGAGCTTTGCCAGGCGCCACGGGCGAACCACAAAAATGAGTGAAGCCAGGGCCAAAACACTGAATACCAGCAGCAAGGCACCCAGACCGACACCACTGGACCGATCGATCATCGTGTAAACCGGTCCGGCTAGCACCGGTCCCAGCGAACCGGCAGTGGCCATCACTGCCATAGCGGTTCCAGACTCTTCGCCGTGAGCCTGCAGCGCCAAAGCCTGGATTGGCGTGACCGAGGTTCCGTAGACAAAAATCCAGACCATCAACAGTCCCTCATAGAGCCAGAGCGAAGGATGCAGCGGGGAAACCAAGACCAACAGCGACGAAACCGTTATTGCCAGAATTACAAATGCCATCAGAAGCCATTTGGCCTGATAGCGCTGTGCCAGCTTACTGACCGACTGCACACCGACATAGGCTGCAAAAGAGTTGATCGCGAAGAACAGGCCAACCTGATTGCTCTGAACCCCAAACAGACTGGCGAACAACAGCGGCAGAAAACCCAGGTACCCCATCAGACCCATGCTGATGAACATATTGGTTAGCACCAAACCGCGGAACGGCCGGTCGCGCAGCACATTTAGAAACCGGTGGCCCATGCCGGTAAAGACGAGCTCAGCGCGGTCATCCTTGTGCTTGGTTTCGGGCAGGACCTGAATGGCCAAAAGGCCAATGACAGCACCCAGGCCACCGACGATCAGTGCAACACCGCGCCAGTTGGTTAGGTTGAGCAGCAGCGAACCTGCGGTCGGTGCGATGAACCAGGAGAGCGAACCAACCAGCATGGCCCGGCTGGACGCCTGGATTTGAGCCATCCCCGAGTAGAGGTCGCGCAGAATGGCGATTCCAACCACCGCAAGCGCCGAACCCGCAGTTCCCTGCAGAATTCGAGCCATCACAAAGATTGGGTAGCTTGGCGCAAAGGCGCACAGCAGAGCACCGATGATATAGAGCCCGAGCCCCATGATCAGTGGACGCCGGCGGCCAATCGAGTCACTCAGCGGACCGGCGAAGACCGTTCCTAAAGCAAAGCCAAGCGACAGTGCGCTCAGGCTCAACTGAATCATCGAGCTGCTGACCGCCAGATCTTTGGAAATCTGCAGGCCGCTGGGCAAGAAGGGATCGTTGGTAAAGGGTTGAAGCGTGAAGAGCAACCCGATTGCCAGGATCGTCTTGGCTCGGTTTTCGCCGATTTGAATCAAAAAGAAAGCTCGAAACTGTTAGTTACTGATTGCTGAATGCGGCATCAAACGAAGCCGTAGGTAGGTCCCATAGTAGCGAGCGAATGTAACCAACAGCTTCCTTCGCACCGTGCAGGCGGTCCATTCCGGCGTCTTCCCACTCGATGCTGATTGGGCCCTTGTAACCGATGGCTTCGAGCGCGCGGAACGAGTCTTCCCAGGGCACGTCACCGTGGCCGGTCGAAACGAAGTCCCAACCGCGACGTGGGTCGCCCCATGGCAGGTGCGAACCCATGACTCCGGCACGACCGTTGCCCATCTTCATGCGGGTGTCTTTGCAGTCCACGTGGTAGATGCGGTCCTTGAAGTCGACGATGAAGCCAACCGGATCGATGCCCTGCCACATCATGTGGCTTGGGTCCCAGTTGAAACCGAACGCCTCGCGGTGGTTGATAGCTTCGAGGGTGCGAACGCTGGACCAGTAGTCATAGGCGATCTCACCGGGGTGAACCTCGTGCGCAAACTTGACGCCCTCGCTGTCGAAGACATCGAGGATTGGGTTCCAACGCTTGGCGAAGTCTTCGAAGCCCTCCTCGATGCGGCTGGCTGGCACCGGTGGGAACATGGCAACGTAAGGCCAGATATTGCTTCCGGTAAAGCCAACCACCACGTCCACACCAAGCTTGCGGGCAACGCGAGCGGAGCGTTTCATGTCTTCGGCGGCGCGCTGACGAACACCCTCGGCCTCGCCGTCGCCCCAAACGTATGGACGCAGGATTGCCTGGTGGCGGAAGTCGATGGGGTCATCGCAGACTGCCTGACCGGCAAGGTGGTTGCTGATTGCGTAAACCTTCAGGCCGTACTTGTTGAGAATGTCGAGGCGGCTCTGAACGTAGGCGTCGTCCTTGTCGGCGCGCTCGAGGTCGAGGTGGTCGCCGCTGGCGGCAATCTCCAAACCGTCATAACCCCACTCGGCGGCGAGGCGGGCAACTTCTTCGAAAGGCAGGTCGGCCCACTGGCCGGTGAACAGAGTTACTGGGTGCGAAGACATCTTTATCTCGATTTCCTTGGTTTCAGTTTGTGGTTTAGAGGTTTACCCACTGGCCGGAGGCCGCGGATTTGAGGACTGCGTCGATTACCTTTGCCGAGCGGAGGCCATCCTCAAAGCGAGGGAGGCCATCCACACTCTGGCCGCGCACCGCCGAATAGGTGTCTCGCACAAATGCTGCAAAGGCATCGACGTAACCCATCGGGTGGCCGGAAGGCACAGTGGAATAGCGGTTTGCCGCGGCAGAGTTCTGGTTCTCATCGCGAGGCAAAATCACCGACTCGCTCTGGCGGCCAAGCCAAAGGCTTTCCGGCTGCTCCTGGTTGAACTCGATGCTCTCGACGGTTCCGGCGATGTCTAGTTGCAGACGATTCTTACGACCCGGTGCCACCTGCGAAACCATCAGGGTGCCGATGATTCCGTTGGCCGACTTGAACAGCAGCACAACCTCATCCTCGGTGGTTACTGCCTTACCGGCACGCTCCGGGTAGGCGATGTTGCTGACGGCGTTGACGGCGACCAATCGGTCTCCGGTAACAAATTCGGTGAGGTCTACCAGGTGGCTGCCAATGTCACCGAACGCGCGCGAGGCGCCGCCGGCAGTAGCGTCTACTCGCCAGTTGGTGTCGTCCGGAGACATCAGCCAGTCCTGCAGATAGCTGCCACGGATGCTGATGACCCGACCGATCTTGCCCGTGGCCACCCGGTCGCGAGCCTCGCGCACCATCGGATGGAAGCGGTAAACGAACGGCACGCTGGCCACCAGGTTTTTAGCAGCGGCCGCATCGACCAGTTGCTGCGCCTCTGCCACCGAAACCGATAGCGGCTTCTCGCAAATTACGTGCTTGCCGGCGGCAATCGCCTTCAGCGATAGCTCGGCGTGACTGGCATTCGGGGTGCAGATGTGAACCAACTGGATGCTTGGATCGGCAATCAACTCTTCGGCACTGGCATAAGCCTTTGCAACGTCGTAGGCCTCTGCCGCCTTCTGTGCACTCTCGGCACTAGAGGAAGCAATGCCGACAATCTGTGCCCCGGCCGAACGCGCAGCCTGAGTGTGAACCCGGCCCATGAAACCGCCGCCGATTATTCCAACCCGAATCTGTTCTGCTGCCATTTGAGTTTTCTTTCCGAAACTAGCGGTTGTCTTGGATGAACTTGAGGCTTGTGGTGATTGCAGCAAAGATGTCGCCGCCAACGAAACGGTCAAACTCAACCACGGGAATTGCGTTTGGTGCCGCAGCCAGAATCTCGGCGATTGGCATCTCGCCATCACCGGCCGGAACCTGCTTCTCGACATCACCATCGTGGGTGCCATCCTTGACGTGGATGGCGATAACTCGATCACCCAACTTCTTCAGTTGCTCCGGAGCGCTAACGCCGCCAACTTCGGCCCAGTAGGTGTCCAGCTCAAGCAACACGTCATCGTTGAGGTTTTCAACAAAGATGTCGTAGGCGGATACGCCATCGATCTTGGTGAGGAATTCGAAGTGGTGGTTGTGGTAACCGAAACGGAAACCGGCTTCGGCGGCCTTGGCAGCAATCTCGTTAACCGAGCGAGCCAGAGCCACAACCGAATCGCGGGTCTTCCAAAGTTCAGGGTCAATCATCGGGTCGATTATTGTCTTCACGCCAAGCTTCTTGGCCGCACCAAAGAACGGAGCCAGGTCCTTGCCGTAAACCTGAAAGTGCATGGTCGGTGCGCTCAGGTTGTTCTCCTTGAGAGCTGCCGCTAGGTCGTCGTAGAAACCGCCATCGCTGAAGTCGCCGTGGCCGTAAGGCTCAACCTGAGTGAAACCCGCGGCTGCCACCTTTGCGATTGCGGCGGGCAGGCTTTCGGCAATTGCGTCACGGATGGACCAGAGCTGTACTGACGGTGCTTGTTGTGGCATAGCGATAGTTCCTTAGATCTTGCAATTAGTCTTATATAGCGGTGTGGTGAACACCTTGATTCAAACGCTAGTATAAAAACCATTCAGGCATCAAGTTTTCGGCAGTAACGGTTTCGTAACCAGACATCGGGAGGACACATGGCAGCCAGGGCGCCACGTGGAACATACGCTAAAGGCGCTGCCAAGCGCGAAGAGATTATCCTTCGGGCCATCGAACTATTCGGCCAAACCGGCTACTACGCCACCTCGATGCGAGAGATTGCAACAGCCTGCAATCTGAGTCAGGCCGGCCTACTGCACCACTTCCCAAACAAAGAATCGCTTCTGCTGGCAATAGTGGACCACCGAGAACATTTGCAGTCCGGTGGCCAGCCGGCGGATCAACCGGCCTACGAAGAGTCGTTGGTGGAGCACACCATGGCTACCGCCAGATTCAACCGGGACAACGAGTCGCTCACGCGCCTCTGGGCCATTTTGGTTGGCGAGGCCGTTGACCAGGAACATCCGGCTCACGAGTACTTCAAGGAGCGCTATCGCAAAACGCGCAAGCGTTTCGAAAAGTCATTTGCTCGCGATGCCAGCCACAGCGCGGCCACCAAGGAAGACCAGCTCAAGGCCGCGGTTCTCACGGCGGTATGGGATGGCCTTCAGAACCAGTGGCTCATCGATGAGAACTTCGACATGATGGGCAGCTTTGAGTACGCGCTCAAGATGCTCTCGTCCTATTCCGCCAAATAGATAGTCAACGAATAACAAAAAAGACCACCCGGAGGTGGTCTTTTTTATTTTGTGCGCGAGGCGGGACTTGAACCCGCACGTCCTTACGGACACTAGCACCTGAAGCTAGCGCGTCTGCCATTTCGCCACTCGCGCGAGTGCTTGCAATCTAGGCAACTTCAGTAGTTTAGCAGAAGGCCGCACATACCTATATGGATGCCCAACCGTTAAACTCTAAAGAGGCATGAAGTAAGGGATTGCGTTGGGTTTTCTAGAGAACTTCGAGAAGAGTTTGGAGCGCGTTGTTAACGGCGCATTTTCCAAAACCTTCAAGAGCGAGCTTCAGCCTGTCGAGATTGCTGCGGCAATCAAAAACGAGATGGATGCCAAGAGCAGCATCCTAAGTCGCGACCGCATTCTGGCACCCAACACCTACCGGGTTCGGCTCTCGTCTCCAGACTTCGCCCGAATGCGCGCGCTCGGGCAACCACTCATCACCGAACTCAACGATTTGACCCAGCGTCACGCCCAGAAGCAGGGCTTCCAGTTTGGTGCCGCTCTTGTTATTTCGCTCGCCGAAGATGCCACGCTGCCAATCGGTCAGATTGCGGTCGCGTCACACACTCAAGAACTGCAGGTGGAGTGGGCGCCGGCCCTCGACGTAGCCGGGCAACGCTTCATGCTCACTAAAAGCCGCACCATCGTTGGTCGCGATGCCAGCGCCGACATTCATATCGCGGATAAAGGCTTAAGTCGCCACCATTTTGAAGTGGTCTGGGACGGCAAAAATGCCGGCGTGCGAGACCTGGGTTCCACCAACGGCACCAAGGTAAATGGCCGAACCATCACTGAGACCGGCATCGCCGCAGACACTCAGATTTCGGCTGGCCACAGTGAATTTGTGTTCAGAGTGATAGCGAAGACGGTATCCAATGAGTGATCTGGCGCTTTTCCTGGTTCGAGCCGGCTTCCTTGCGGTGCTGTGGATTTTCATCTTCAGCATCCTGAGCGTGATCCGAGCCGATCTGTTCGGGCAAAAAGTTGTAACTCGCGTTGCCGAGGCCAATGCTCCGGTAGTGGTATCGGCTCCGGTGATTCCAGCAGCTCCGCTCAACAATTCTCCAGAGCCGGGCACAACCATGCCCGTGGCCGAACCGGCTAGTGATCTGGCCATACTGCCCTCCAAGCTGGTTTTGACGGCAGGTCCGCGCAAGGGCCAAGAGCTTCGCCTCGACCGCCGAGAGATCACCATCGGTCGTGCCGACAACGCAGACCTCGTCATCAAAGACGAATTTGCCAGTACCCATCACGCCAAGTTGGTGCTTATAAATGGTGAGTGGCTCCTGCAAGATCTCAACTCGACAAACGGCACCTTTGTAAACGGCAAGAGGGTCGGAACTCCAGTTTCGGTTAAGGCCAACACTCCGGTGCAAATTGGCAACTCCATCTTTGAGCTGCGAGCCTAGCCCCCGCCATGAGCGTTAAAACCGTCAGCCACGCGATCTCAAACATCGGTCGCGTTCGTCACAGCAACCAAGACTCGGGCTACTCGGGATATCAACTTTTCTTTGTCGCCGATGGCATGGGCGGTCACGCCGGTGGCGATATCGCTTCGGCGATGGTCAGCCAAAAAGTGGCTCAGATTGACACCGGTTACCCCAACTCTGACGCCGCCGCGAGCGCCATGAAGGCTGCAATGCTCGAAGCCAACCGCGCTCTCGGGCAAACCGTCAAGTCTCACTACGAACTTGCCGGACTGGGAACCACCTTCAGCGGCATGTCCGTGAACGGCGATGAAGTAACCATCGCCCACATCGGAGACTCCCGAATCTACCTCTGCCGCGAAGGCGAGATGATTCAGATGACAAAGGACCACACCTTTGTTCAGCGCCTGGTTGACCTTGGGCGCATCACCGAAGAAGAGGCGCTGGTTCACCCCCGCCGCAGTGTACTGATGCGGGTACTGGGAGACGTCGAAGACGAACCCGACATCGACACCTTTACCGTCAAGACTCAGCCCGGCGACCGCTGGATGCTCTGCAGCGATGGCCTGTGCGGTTATGTTCCAGAGGGTCTAATCAGCATGATCCTTTCGGGGCCAATATCCACCGAAGAGGCAACCGATCTGCTGGTCAGCGAGGCGCTGGAGTACGGTGCCCCCGATAACGTCACCGTTGTGGTGGTCGATGTCATTCCGGCGAACGCAGCCACCGACTACGTGCCATCGGCCAAATACGTTGGTTCGGCTGCAAACGAAATTGTCATCGACGAGCGCAAGGGTGCGCGCCTGCTTCGTCTGTTCAACCCACGCGCACTCACCGACCTGCTGGGTCACGGCGATGAAACCAGCGAGTTCAAGCCCGAATCGGACGAGTACCTCGACTACATTCTCAGCCAAACCCAGGTCAAGATTCGAAACCATCGCCGCCGGCAGTGGCTCATGGTTGCCGCGTTGGTCGTTGTGGCCCTCGGTATTTTCTGGGCGGCCTACGCCTACACTCAGACTCGCTACTACGTTGGCATTTACCACGGTCACGTTGCCATTTTCCAGGGAATCAAAGAAACCCTCGGTCCATTCAGGTTCCATCATTTGGCCCGGGTAACCAACATCAACATCACCGACCTATCGCCGTATCAGCGTTCTATGCTGCGCCAGACGATTATCGCCACCGATTTCAAGGATGCTCTTCGCGAGGTCGCGACCCTGCTCAAGCTGGGTGGCAACTAATGGCAAAAAAGGAAACCGCGGCACCGTCATTTCTGGGTGACAACGCACTGACTCAATCAATCGGGCGGATCGTCAAGATTGTCCCGCGCAATCGCAACCTTGAGACCCTGCTACTTTCATTTGCGTTCTTCCTGAACGCCCTGGAGCTGGCTCAAATTCAGCTGAGCGTAATTGCCAAACTTCGCTCCGATTTTTGGGTCTACTTCCTGCCGCCGGTGCTATTGGCAGTTGCCATTCACCTCTTGCTTCGCTTCCGCGCAACCCAGGCCGACCCCCTGATGCTGCCAATCACGGTGACGCTCAACGGTCTTGGCATTGCCGAGATTTACCGACTAGACCTGGCCTCGGTGGCCGCTCACAGCACCCAGCTCTTTGCCGAAAAGCAGGTTATTTGGACCACGATCGCCATGGCTGCTGCCTTCGCAGTCATTTGGTTTGTTCCAAGCCACCTCTTCCTTCGTCGCTACGTTTACATCAGCATGGTGCTCGGTGTCGCCCTTCTGCTTTCACCGATGCTGCCGGGAATTGGCAAGACCATCAATGGTGCCCGCCTTTGGATTGGGGTTGGCGCGTTCACCTTCCAACCGGGAGAGCTAGCCAAGATTGCCCTGACCGTCTTCTTTGCCGGTTACCTGGTTAGCCGACGCGATTCACTCGCCCTGGTGGGCCGCAAGGTCTTCGGCGTCCAGTTGCCTCGCGCCCGCGAACTTGGACCAATTCTTGTCATTTGGGTTGCCAGCCTCGGTGTTCTGGTTTTCGAACGCGACCTGGGCACCAGCCTGCTCTACTTTGGGCTCTTTTTGGTGATGATCTACGTTGCCACCGCGCGCAGCATCTACGTCTGGGTTGGCATCGGAATGTTTGTCACGGGCGCACTTATAGCCGGCCGCCTGATGAGCTACGTCTCCGGTCGCATCAGCTCGTGGCTCGACCCGTTCAACCCCACCTATTACAACGCAGTTGGCGGAAGCTATCAGCTGGCGCAGGGAAACTTCGGTCTTGCCCACGGCTCGCTGCTCGGCACCGGTTTGGGCGGCGGTCTGCCACAGCTTGTACCCCTGGCAGAGAGCGACTTCATCTTCTCCAGTCTGGGCGAGGAACTCGGTCTGGCCGGGCTATTCGCACTGCTGGTGCTTTACCTGCTTTTGGTTTCGCGCGGTATTCGCATTGGCTTCAATCACCCCGATGACTTCAGCAAACTGCTTGCCACCGGCCTCAGTTTTGTGATGGCGCTGCAGACCTTCATCGTTATCGGTGGTGTGACCCGCGTTGTTCCGCTAACCGGTCTGACCACCCCGTTCTTGGCAGCCGGTGGTTCGTCGCTACTCGCCAACTGGATCATCGTGGCCCTGTTGCTTCGCGTGAGCGATTCGGCAGGCGGCAACACCAGGTTGGTGACACTGTGAACCGCGAACTAAAACGAATCAGCCTGGTAATCATGGCCATGTTTGCCAGCCTCTTTGTGGCAACCACGGCAATTCAGTTTGGCTTTGCCGATCAGCTGAACAACGATCCGCGCAACGTGCGCACTCTCTACGATTCCTACAAGACCAAGCGCGGTGCCATTCTGGTTGCTGGCCAGCCAATCGTGCAATCGGTCCAGAGTGCCGACGCATATCACTGGCAGCGCGAGTTCTCTAATAGCCCGATGTACTCGGCCGTGACCGGTTTCTATTCCAATCTGCAGGGCACCACCGGCCTGGAGCAGTCAATGAACTCGTTCCTCAACGGCCAAAACTCCTCACAGTTCTTCGAGCAGGTAAATGCCACCCTTTCGGGCAACCCAGTCTCTGGTGCCTCGGTTGAGCTGACCATCAATCCAAAGGTGCAGAAGGCAGCCTGGGATGCGATGGGCAAGCTCAAGGGTGCGGTAGTGGCCATCGAGCCCAGCACCGGTCGCATCTTGGCCATGGTTTCTAAGCCCGGTTTCGATGCCAACCTGTTGGCAGTGCACAATAGTCATCAGGCGCAGGCAAACTACAACACGTTGCTGAACGACCCAAACAACCCGCTCATCAATCGAGCCATCAGCGGCTCTCTCTACGCTCCTGGTTCGGTCTTCAAGATCATCGTTGCTTCTGCGGCGCTGGCAAACGGCTATAAGCCCACCGATACGTTCCCAAATCCAGCTAAGTTCCAGCTGCCTGGTACCAGCACCTTCATCTACAACTCGGGCGAAGGAAAGTGCGGAGGCAAGCCTCGGGTTTCCATCGCAGATGCGCTTCGCCTGTCCTGCAACATTCCATTCGCCCAGCTGGGACTGGCTCTGGGACAGGACAAGATTCGCGCCCAGGCCGAGCTCTACGGTTTCGGCAAGAGCGTCAAGATTCCGATGACCGCCACCCCCAGCGTTTACCCGAGCAATATGGACGATGCCCAGACCGCGCTGAGTGCATTTGGCCAGTTTGACGACCGCGTGACCCCGCTGCAGATGGCCATGGTCAGCGCCGCGGTTGCCAACGGTGGCGTGATGATGAAGCCAACCCTGGTCAATTTTGTGCAGTCGTCTACCCTGTCCATCCTGCAGCAGTCAAACCCAACGCAGATCGGCACACCGGTAACTCCGCAGGTGGCGGCCGGTGTCAAGCAGATGATGGTGGGAGCCGTTGCCACCGGAGTTTCGTCCAACGGACAGATCAAGGGTGTGACCGTTGCCGGTAAAACCGGTACCGCTCAGAATGGCGGCAATCTGCCTTACACCCTCTGGTTCACCGGTTTTGCGCCCGCCGAAAACCCCAAGGTTGCGGTTGCCGTGGTGGTAGAAGACGGCGGCGGTATGGGACAGAGCGGTTTCGGTAATCTCCTAGCGGCACCGGTTGCCCGCAAGGTCATGCAGGCGGTGTTAAACAAATGAAGCCAGAAGTAGGCAAGATTTACGGCGGTCGCTACCGCCTCGAAAGCCTGATTGCCACCGGAGGTATGGGCGAAGTTTGGCAGGCTCACGACGAGATTATTCTCCGCTCGGTTGCCATCAAGATCTTGAAGCAGGAGTACCTCGGTGACCCTGGCTTCCTAGAGCGTTTCCGCACCGAGGCGCGCCTGGCGGCCATGGTCAACCACGAGGGAATTGCCAACGTGTTCGACTACGGCGAGGACTCCGGTTCTGCCTACCTGGTGATGGAACTGGTGCCGGGAGAGTCGTTGGCCAAAATCTTGGAACGCGATCGCTCCCTCGGTGGCGAACAGGTGCTGGACATCGTTGCCCAGACTGCGCGGGCACTTCAGGCCGCACACGAATCCGGAATGGTGCACCGCGACATCAAGCCGGGCAACCTGCTGATTACCCCCGACCACCAGGTAAAAATCACCGACTTCGGCATTGCTCGCATTGCCGACCAGGTATCGCTAACGGCTACCGGTCAGGTCATGGGCACGGTTCAGTACCTGGCGCCCGAGCAGGCTACCGGCAAGGGTTCCACACCTTCCACCGACATTTACTCGCTGGGCATTGTGGCCTATGAGGCGCTGGCGGGCAAGCGCCCGTTCACCGGTGCCACTCAGATGGACATTGCGATGTCGCAGATCAATGACGCGCCACCACCACTGCCCGACGAGATTGATCCACGCATCCGCGAGCTGATCATGCAGTGCCTTGAGAAGAAGCCGGCCGCACGCCCAGCCAACGCTTTGGCGCTTGCCACCGCGGCCGAGGCGCTCATGCAAAACCCGCGCCACCGCGGCACCGGAACCACAGTTCTTCCCGATGTGCGCATGTACAGCGATGCCACCAGCGTGCTTTCCACCAATACCACCCAGAACCCGCGACCACCTGCGGTTTGGCCCTGGATTGCTGTTGTCATTCTGCTTTCGATTACTGCACTGAGCCTGGTCGTCGCCCTCATCATCGGCGCCAACAAACCAGCCGCCAATCCAAGCAATTCGCCGCAGCCAACCGAAAGTTTCGGCAGCGCCAGCCCGGTTCCAAGCAACAGCCCAAGCTCCTCGAGCATTGTGGTACTTGGAAGTGAGGTGCTGGATCACAACGTGGCAGACGCATCCACCTTCCTGCACGGTCTTGGCCTGCAAGTGGTTACCGTTCCCGGCGAGCTGGTTGACGCCAATGATCCGCGGCTAATGCTGGTCTACTTGGCTCAGCCGGTTGGAACTCTAAACCCCGGTGACACGGTTACCTTAACTTATTACCAACTTGATACCAGCAATACCAGCCCAAGCCCAACACCTACCCCCTAGCCCAAATAGACTAGGTGCGGGGGAAAGAACACCGGAGCAAAATTGACCGACAAGCAGCGCATTATCGCGGGACGCTACCAACTTGGCGCCCTCATTGGTCGCGGTGGCATGGCCGACGTATATGAAGGCACCGATACCCGACTCGGCCGCGTTGTCGCCATCAAGTTGCTAAAGGCCGATCTGGCCAACGACCCCAACTTCGAGGCTCGCTTTCGCCAGGAGGCGCAGGCTTCGGCCCGCATGGCCCACCCCACCATCGTGCGAATCTACGATGCCGGTGAAGAAGAATCGGTCGACTACAACGGACACCCGGTTCGCCGCCCATACATTGTCATGGAATTCGTCAAGGGCATCGTCCTTCGCGACCTACTGCACCAGCGTCGCCTAACAGTAGAAGAAGCCGTCAACTACACCGATGGCGTACTCACCGCACTCAGCACCTCGCACAACTCAGGCATCATCCACCGCGACATCAAGAGCGCAAACGTCATGATCAGCGATGCCGGAACCGTCAAGGTGATGGACTTTGGCATTGCCCGCGCCATTTCAGACTCCTCCTCCACCCAGGCCCACACCGTTGGAATCATGGGAACCGCCCAGTACTTCAGCCCGGAGCAGGCGCGCGGCGAAACCGTCGATGCCCGCACCGACCTCTACTCCACCGGCGTCTTGCTTTACGAAATGCTGGCCGGACGCCCACCCTTCAAGGGTGAGACCGCCGTTTCGGTGGCCTACCAGCACGTGTCTGAGGCAGTGACCCCGCCATCGGCGCACAACAAGATGATCTCCCCCGAGCTTGACGCCGTGGTGTTGCAGGCGCTTGCCAAGGATCGGAACAGCCGCTTCCAAACCGCCGATGAATTCCGCGAACACCTGGCCGCAGCGGTAAATGCCATGCAACTTCATGCCGCGGCCCAGCACGCGCTGACCGGCTCGCTGCCGATTGTCACTCCTGAGGATGAGGCCCAAAGCTTTGCGGAGGCAGCCGCCGAAAACCCGGTGAGCGCACCCACCGAGGCCGAACCGGTTCACAACCACAACCCTTTGAGCGACTTCGAGGCTCTGCTGCGCGGCGAAACCACCGTGATGCCTGCCAACGAACCTGAGCCTGAGTTGCCAGCACCAATCTTTGCCGACCCGTTTGAAACTCCCGAACCCGGTCATCAGGCACCTTCCAACATCGAATACGTCTATACCGATCAGGTTCCAAAGGCCCCAGAGGTTGTAGCTCCACCGCAGGCCGAGCCTGTTTGGCAGAACAACGACAATCAACAGCAATCGCTGGATCGAGCCGAGACCTCGCTGCTGACCAACCCCTTCCAGGCTCTGGGCATCGATGCCCCCGAGCCAGGTACCAACACCACTTCGCAGGCCACCATCGATGCCGGCAACCTTCGCGCCCGTCGCGCCGGTGGAGCCCCATCTCCCCGCCTGCTCTGGGGCATCGGCTCCGGACTCGGCGTTGTAATCGTCGGTGTTCTTATCTGGCTTCTTGCCATGGGCGGATTACCCAACCTGGTGGTCACTCCGGGCGGAAATGCCGGCATATCCGTGCCTAGCCTGGCCAACGTTACCTACGACAGCGGCTACAACACCCTCACCAACGACAAATTGTTGATCAACAAGGTCTACCAGTCGTCAGACACAGTTCCGGTGGACACAATCATCTCCACCGATCCACCGGCCGGCACTAAGGTTTCAGAAAACACTCTGATCACCGTTTACGTGTCTTCGGGCAAGGGGCAGGTAACGGTTCCAGACCTCACCAACCTCACCGAAGATGCGGCAAACACCGCTATCACTAACGCGAAGTTGGTTCTGGGCACAATCAACCAGGCAAACAGCGCAACCGTGCCACAGGGTCAGGTGATCTCCTCGGATCCAATCAAGGGAACCAAGATTGCAGCCGGCACCAGCATTAACCTGGTGGTCTCCAATGGCCAGGTTCTGGTTCCAGATGTCAGAAACCTGGATGTGACCACGGCAACGGCTCAGCTGAAGGCTCCGGATGTGGCGCTCACTGTCTCGGTCACCACGGCACAGGCCTGCAGCGGAACCTTGGGAACCACCGTTTTGAATCAGTCGATTCTTCCGGGACTAACCCCAGCCGGTTCGGCCATTGTGTTGACCGTAGCCTGCAACCCCTAGGGCACTAGGCCTAGGAGCAAATAGGCCTAGTTAAAACGAACCATTGGGCTGAGTCCCTTAGCCTTTTCGGCGGCACCCTTCAGCCCAACGCTTTCCAGCCAGTTGCCCAGCATCTGGTAACCGCCCTGAGTAAGTACAGACTCTGGGTGGAACTGCACTCCGTAAATTGGCAGCGTGCGGTGCTGCAATCCCATGATCACACCACCCTGAGTGTGGGTTCCATCGCTGGCGGTGCCGGCAACGGTTCGGCTGGTAACAATCAGATCCGCTGGCACGGTGGAATCTACCACCGCGAGTGAGTGGTAGCGGGTGGCGGTAAATGGCTCTGGCACATCGGTGTAAACCAGCGAACCGTCGTGGCTAACCTGGGAGGTTTTGCCGTGCATAAGCTCTTCGGCGCTGGTGACGGTTGCGCCCATGGCCTCGGCAATTGCCTGATGTCCGAGACAAACACCAAACACCGATTGACCGGTGACCAGAGCCTGCTTCACAACCGGAATGCTTAGTCCGGCATCAAAAGGAGTGCCAGGGCCCGGTGACAACAAAACCGCATCGTACTTTTCGAGCAGTGCCGGCAGTTCTGCCTCGGACACAACATCGTTGCGCAGCACCTCGGTCTGTGCGCCCAGTTGCTGCAAATAGCCGTTGAGGGTGTAGACGAAGCTGTCGTAATTATCGAGTACCAGGATTTTAGTCATAGCCCTTAAAGCCTAACGCCAAAGGAGTTTGGGGCGTTCAGGGGCTAGAATATTGGCATGCCAACATCCAGCTCGCGTAAGAAGTCTGTAAAGCCAAGCCAAGCCCACCAGGGTGAGGCCAGCCACAAAGAAGCCGATGCACCAAACCCAGCCTGGTTTGCGCCGGTCATGTTTGGCTTCATGCTGCTTGGCCTAATCTGGATCATCACCTACTACGTCACCGGTGCACAGTACCCACTGGGTTCGGCCGTTTCAGGTGCACTCAACATTGGCAACTGGAACATTGCAGTCGGCTTCGGCATTGCAATGGTGGGCTTTGTGATGTCCACCCGCTGGAAGTAGCTCTTAAACTTCAAACGCCAACCTTCGGGTTGGCGTTTTGCTTTAAGGGGGCGGCCCACTGAGCGAGTGATTTAGAAGTATCCCAGCAGGTGCAGAACGCCGGCAACCGTCAGCACCAAAAGTGCACCGATCGTGATGCTCACCAAGAATCGGCGGCGAGACTCCTGGCCCGAGTAGCGATAGCGGCTGTAGATGTAGGCCACCACTCCGCCGGCAATCATACCGCCCAGGTGCGCCTGCCAGGCAACGCCCTGAATGATGAACCCAGAAACCAGGTTGATGGCGATTAGCCCAACCATCTGGGTGGTGTTTCCGCCAATGCTACGCAGAATGACAAAATATGCGGCCATCAGACCAAAGATTGCGCCCGATGCGCCATAGACCATGGTGCCCGCACCCGAGAGCCAGAGCACTCCCACCGATCCGGCGAACGCCGAAATCAGATACAGGGTCAAATAGCGCGCTCTGCCCAGGATTGGTTCGATTACGCGCCCAAAAATCCAGAGCGAGTACATGTTGAACAGGATGTGAAGGATGGAGTTGGGGTCATGCAAGAACGCCGAGGTGATCATGCGCCATGGCTCGGTGACCGTGGCGTATGGCGTGTATAGCCAGGCCAGCGTGAAGCTGTCGCCCAGAACAATCTGAAGCGCATAAACGGCCACGCAAATGGCCATCAGCGTATAGGTGACTACGGGTGCGTTACTGCGAATGGCGGTGCGAACCTGCCGCGGTGCCATACTTGTGATTCGGGCACCGATTGAACCCTGGCCCGCATCATCGGGGCAAAGAAAACCGACCGCCGCTTCGACCTGGCATTCGGGGCAGATGAAACGCTCACAACGCTGACAGCGTACGTAAGCCTCTCGTTCTGGGTGCCGATAGCAGGTGCTCATGGAAGCGACGGCCGGTTCTTTAGGTGGCTAAGCCCTGGGCTTAGGCAGCTACTGGCTCGATGGTGATCGACTCGATGATGACGTCCTCTAGTGGACGGTCGCGGCTGTCGGTGTCGACGGCCTCAATCTTGTCGACAACCTTCTTGCTGGTCTCGTCGGCAACCTCACCAAAGATGGTGTGCTTGCCCCAGAGCCAGCTGGTGTCGGTGGTGGTGATGAAGAACTGCGAACCGTTGGTGCCTGGTCCGGCGTTTGCCATGGCCAGCTTGTAAGGGTCCTTGAAGGTCAGCTCGGCGTGTGGCTCGTCGCCAAACTGGTAGCCCGGGCCACCCATGCCGGTGCCGGTTGGGTCTCCACCCTGAAGCATGAAGTTTGCAATGATGCGGTGGAAGATAACGCCGTTGTAAAGCGGCTTTCCTACCTGGGTTGCACCGGTGCGTGGGTCGCGCCACTCGATGGAACCGGTGGCCAGTCCCTCGAAGTTTGCAACGGTCTTAGGTGCGTGGTTGCCAAAGAGGTTGATTCTGATGGCACCGTAGTTGGTGTGAATGGTAGCTACTGAAGTGTGTGCGGTCATGCTTCTATTGTTCCAGAATTGGGGCCACCGAATATTCACCCTCGGGTCCCTGAATTTTTTGTGATTCGCCCAATTTGGGGTGCGACTTATCTGCCTCGAAGAAAGCCTGCAGCGAGTAGGTGTCGATTTGGGTGTTGCCGCTAGCGAACCTGGCGCCGATCTGACCCTGGATGGCAAATTTGCCCGCCCCAACCAGCATTCCTCGTTCCAGCACAAAACCATCAGCCTCGAGGCTGGCAACGTGGTGTTCGAAGTTGTTCACGCAACAAGCCTATTCCGAGCCTGCACCGAACTAAAAGCTAGTTAGCCCTTGGCGTCAATCTCGGCGATCAGGGCCTCAACCTTGGCGCGGATTTCATCGCGAATCGGGCGGACCGCGTCTACTCCCTGACCGGCAGGATCATCGAGTGGCCAGTCCAGGTAGGTCTTTCCTGGGAAGAACGGGCAGGTGTCGCCGCAACCCATGGTGATCACGTAGTCGCTCTGCTTGACCGCCGCATCGGTGAGGACGCGAGGAACTGCCTTGCTGAGATCGATTCCCTCTTCGGCCATAACAGCAACTGCCGCCGGATTTACGTGCGAGCCAGGAGTGGTGCCGGCGGAGAGAACGTCAACGCGGTCTCCAGCCAGGTGCTTCAGGTATCCCGCTGCCATCTGGGATCGACCGGCGTTGTGAATACATACAAACAAGACTGAAGCTTTTTTGTCCGACATTTTTCTCCTCGATTCTGCTTGGCATTGTAGCAACCTGGGATTAACGCATGGCTAGGCTACTGATATGAGCAAACCCCTCGATGATGCAGCCGAAGCCGTAGGCGCGGGCAACCGTAAGTGGCTGAACAGAAACGTCTGGGTACTCAGCTGGGTTTCATTTGCTCAAGACGCGGCAAGCGAAATGCTGTATCCGCTGATGCCAATTCTGCTCACCTCCATTTTTGGGGCACCCGCAGCCATTGTCGGAATGATCGAGGGCTTGGCCGAGGGTATCGCCGCAGCAACGAAACTGGCCAGTTCCTGGCTCAACCGATTTATCCCTCGAAAGTGGATGGTTGGCATTGGATACGGAGCCGCGGGGCTTGGCAAGGTTTTGGTTGCCGCCGCCGGCAGCTGGCCCATGGTCTTGGTGGGCAGACTCACCGACCGAGTGGGCAAGGGAATGCGCTCGGCCCCCCGAGATGCCCTCCTGGTTCAGGGCTCGCTCAAGAGTCACCGCGGTAGGGTCATCGGATTCCACCGAACCGCGGACACCCTAGGTGCAGTTCTCGGACCCATCCTGGCCTTGCTGCTGCTGGCCGCCTTCAATGACCGCGTGCAATCGGTGCTCTGGTTTGCCGTGATTCCCGCGGTTACCTCAACCCTTTTGGTTTTGCTGGTCAAAGATAATGAGCCAAGCAAACGAACCGCCGAAAGGCTGGCCAAGGAAAATCACACTGCCCCACCGCTGGCGGTCGGGGCGCCGGAGCCGCTATCAGCCAAGCTTCGCCTGGTGCTGACGGCCGTCATAGGTTTTGGAATCATCAATTTCCCCGATGCCCTGGTGCTACTGCACGTCAGTCAGGTTGGCTTCTCGGTCACCGAGGTGGTCGGTGCCTACCTTCTCTACAACATCTCCTATGCCGCGCTGAATTTTCCCGCCGGAATGTTGGCCGACAAAATGCGTCCCAGTCTGGTCTACGCGCTTGGTCTACTCTGCTTCGCCATCACCTATGGCGGAATGGCCTTGACCAACAATCACAATCTCACGCTGCTGTTGGTTGTGATCTACGGTGGTTACGCCGCCTGCAACGACACCGTTGGCAAGTCTTGGGTGAGCAAGTTGGCACCCGAAACTCGACAACTTTGGGCCCAGTCGTTGCTTCAAGGCTTCAGTGGCTTTAGCGTGCTGGCTGCCGGCCTCTGGGCTGGCGCAATTTGGACTCTCGGCAGCGGACTTGGAACCGTGCCGCTTGCCATCAGTGGTGGCTTGGCTCTGGTCGCGGCCATCGCAATGGCGGTCTCCAGACTCTAAGCAAACCTTAAGTAGCAGGTCCAAATCGACTGTGGTTTATCGACCCCGATGTCGTAGGCTTGCCAACAGGAGGCCTAATGAGCACCATCGAGTTTCGAAATCTGGCAAAGCAGTACAAGGATGTAGCCGCTGTAGCCAATCTAACCGCCAAAATAGAGCCGGGCAGGATCACCGGATTCATCGGCCCAAATGGCGCTGGCAAGAGCACCGCCCTCAGATGCCTGCTGGGTCTGGCCGAACCAACCAGTGGCGAGGCACTCATCGAGGGCAAGCGCTATTCGCAACTGGTCAATCCGCTGCGCAAGGTTGGCGCGGTGCTCGACTCCTCAGGCTTTAACGGTGGACTAACCGCCACCCAGAACCTAAAGGTGATTTGCGCGGCATCGGGCCTGAACCCAAACAAGATTGCCGAACTGCTGAAGCTGGTGGAACTTGACCACGCGGCCAACAAGCGCACCCGGGGGTTTTCGCTGGGCATGCGGCAGCGCCTGTCCTTAGCCGCCGCCCTGCTGGGCGAGCCAGACATTCTGGTTTTGGATGAGCCAGCCAACGGTCTGGATCCGATTGGCATCGCGTGGCTGCGCGACTTCCTACGAAATCTCGCCACGCAGGGAAAGACCATTCTGGTTTCTTCGCATCAGTTGGCGGAAATGCAGCACACCATCGATGACGTTTTGATTATCAACCGGGGCACGCTTATCGCTCAGGGTAATGCCAAGGAAATCATGGGCGAGCAAAGCCTCGAAGAGGCGTTCATGCGACTGATCGGGGTGACCAAGTGAACCTACTAAAGTCTGAGTTTTTGAAACTGGTTTACCAGCGCAGAACTTACGGTGTGCTGGCGGCGGCAATCGCTATTGCAGTGCTAGCCACCGCCTTCACGCCTTATGCACTCACTCACCTGAGGACGCTGGGGGCGCCGCTAAGCAACGCAGCGGTGGTCGACAGCGTCTACGCCAAGGCCCTGGGCGGATACATGTTCGCACTCATTCTTGGTGTGCTAATCATGTCCAGCGAGTTCCAGAACCACACTGCGATTGCCACCTTCCTGGCCACGCCCAAGCGCATCGAAGTTTTGGTTTCCAAGCTGGCTATCTCGGCAATCTCGGGTGCCATCCTCAATGTGATTGCCACTCTGGTTGCACTTGCTAGTGGTGCCATTGCACTATCTATGTTTAAAAACGTTGCTGCTCCTGACAGCTACATTTGGGCCGATTATCTAGCTTCGGCTGCCCTGACCGGTGCCGTATTGGCGGTTATGGGGGTCTCTATAGGCACGCTTATCCGAAATCAGAATGCTGCGGTTTCGGTGGCCATGATCTGGATCTTCGTAGTGGACCGAATCTTGGCGGTTATCTGGACTGATGTTGGTAAGTATCTTCCAACCGGGCTGATCACGGCCATGATGAACCTACACCTAGATGTAAAGGTGCGCACCATCGGCCTCAACATAAACACCGGAGACTACCTAGACCCTTGGCCTGCCGCCGGATTGCTGCTGGCGTACGGTGTGGTCTTTGCTGTAGTTTCGGTTGCCACCAGCCTGCGGCGAGACATTGACTAGGGAATAGCGCTCGAGGCTAGAAGCCCTGGCGATCCAGTTCTTCGTCTTCGTTATAGCGTTCTCGCTTGCGGGGTGGCCAACAGGCGACTAGGAATGCCAAGGTTCCAAGCAAAGTTGGCACCCAACCGCTCGAATCCAGCTGGAAGTACATAAATAGACCAAGCGCTGTGGTCGATATCGCCATGATGAAAGCGAACGCCCGGTTGCCTCTGCCAACAACCGTGAGCACGCTTATCACCAGCGAGCCAAAGCCCAGAGCCATGAAGCTCAAGAAGGTGAAAAACACCATCTGCTGTTGAGGCGTAATCAACATGGAACGAACCTAGTCTTCGGCGTTTGGAGCTTGCTCGGCCAGTACGGTGTTGAAAGCATATACAAATCGGTCTGGGTTCTGTGCGCCCTCCATGCCGTACTTGTTTTGAATCACAAAAAATGGCACTCCCTGAATGCCGAATTCTCGAGCCTGCGCAATGTCAATCTCGACTGCATCCTTGAAGCTGCCGTTTTCCAACACGGTCTTGACCTCATCGGGGTCTAGGCCAACATCCGTCGCCAACTGGACCAGTTCATCTACCTTGCCAACGTGCAAGCCCTCAACAAAGTGCGCGCTCATGATGCGCTCTTTCATTTGCTGCTGCTTGCCTTTGGTCTTTGCAAACTGCAGCAGCTGGTGAGCCAGATGAGTGTTTGTCATCTGCATCGCATCGAAATCGTAGTTGAGCCCAACGTCCTTCGCGATACCGCCGAGGCGCTGATTCATGAGGGCTACTTGCTCCAGGGGGAAGCCCTTAATCTGAGCCAGGTAATCGGCCTGACCGCCCTGATAATCCACGGGCATGTCAGGGTTCAGCTGATAGCTGTGATATTCGACCTCAACCTTGGAACCAGGATTTGCAGCCTCGAACTCGGTGATGCCTTGCTCCAACTTGCGCTTACCCACGTAGCACCACGGGCAGGCAACGTCGCTGAAAACATCAACTTTGATCGACTGTGTCATTCCTCAAACTCCGCTACGTCTAGATCCTTGGTTGCCTTGTTGATTGACACCAAGATTGCGCAAGCCAAAACGGCAACCGCGATAAAGATATAAACCGGTTTTACGCCAAAAGCATCCACAGCCATGCCGGCTAGGGCCATCGAAATCATCGGGCCGCCCGTCCAGATTGTCATTTCCAGCGAAAAGACTCGGCCACGCTTGCTCGGTGGCACCTTGCGCTGCACCACGGTGTTAACCATCGGCGGCAAAGGACCCCAAGCCAAGCCAAGCAAAATGCCAAAGGCCAGCATCACCCACTGGGTTGGAAGCTGCGACATGGGGAACATGCTGACTGCAACGCCGATGATTGAGAAACGAAGTAGCGTGCTGAGTTTGAACCTTCGCGCCAATCGGTCGAAGCCGAGCGACCCAACGGTGGTGAATAGAGCCATGATGCCCAGCAGTTGGCCGTAACCCGCCGGGTTGTTTATGGAGTTGTAGTACTTGGGCAACAGCACGATCTCGGTGGGCAGGTAGATCATCGCCAGAACACCGAAGACCACCATGAGAATGGCAACCGCCGGAGTCTGGAACGTGATCTTAAAACCCTGAACCGCATAGGAGAGCCAGTGGCGACCTTCATCGTCGGAGTGTTCTTCTTTGTGTTCGTGGACACGAACCAGCGAGACCACAAGAGCGCTAAGCAATCCCGCTCCGGAGACCACATAGAAGGCGTTGATGGCGCCAATCCAGCCGATGAGTAGAGACGCCAGGTACGGACCCATAGCGAAACCCACCGCGGCCAGCGATTCGTGGATCGAGTTGGCCTTTTCGATGCGCATTTGTGCGGCAGCTGCAACATCGGGAATTAGAGATTTTCGGGCCGAAGGTGCCGAACCACCAACAATGGTGCGAAGTAGCGCAAAGATAATCAGCAGAGTCACGTTTATGGGCGTGAAGATGGCGATGATCGGCACCGCGATGGTGGCAAATGCCGGCAAAAACTCCATGATTATGGCACTGCGGCGGCGGCCAAATCGGTCAATGAAGGAGCCCATCAGCGGCGACAACACCAAGCCCGGAATGTTCACTATCGAAACCATGAGCCCCGCGCTGGTTGCCGAGCCGGTTAGGTTGATGGCCAACCAGGGGAACAGCATGAACATCATGGACCCGCCGAGGAACCCGATGAGCGAAGCTGCTTCTAGGAGCACAAAAGGTGCCAGACGACGCTTCGAAGTGACTGCTGCAGCGACGGTTGACATGCACCTAGCCTAACCCGAGCGAGTGGGGTTACTTTTTGCTGACTTTCTTACGATGACAAAGTGGCTGCAAACAAAACCCAGCAGAGCAACTGCTAAGAATAAACAGACCAGGACAATGTCCAGACCCAACATGATGAAGGTGTTCTTGAGGTCGGGAGTTTCCCAGTTGGTTTGAAGAGCAGGAGACGTTGCCAGGGCAATTCCGCTGCCACCGCCAAGGACGATTGCACCGACCAGGATCCAGACGATTATCCGAGCCAATCTAGTATCCGGGTGGCGGCTGTGCCAGAGGTGCGAGATAAAGATACCCAGCAGCAACGGAAGGGCGAACCATGCCATCCAGTTTGTAACCATTGCCAGGATCACCACGACTGCGGAAACCCAAACTAGGTTCCACCCGTTCAACCAGAACTTGTGCACGATCCCCCCAAGAATCTATTTCGAATTTGATTCTAGGATTTTTATCTAATTTTGCCAAAGGGGGAATTCGCTCCGGCGAACATTTAGCAACAGGCTGTGCGAAGGCCCGGAGCTGAGCGTTTAGCCGCGAAGTTATCGCGGCTGCGAGGCGAAACCGCCTCAAGACTTTGGTATTGGCAAGTTCTTACAGGGCGGCAAGGACCCTATGTCTCTTAAATGAATAATCCTCCCTTACGGGAGGATTATTCATTTTCGTGGAGACTAGGGGGGTCGAACCCCTGACCCCCTGCTTGCAAAGCAGGTGCTCTACCAACTGAGCTAAGTCCCCGGTGTGTGGATCTTGGTACCTAACGGTTCAAGGTCCTAGTGGGCCTAGGAGGACTTGAACCTCCGACCTCTTCATTATCAGTGAAGCGCTCTAACCACCTGAGCTATAGGCCCGTTAGAGCCTTACTTACTTTACAGGAAGTTTGGCCACAGTTCAAACTGGCTTGGTGGTTCCGGTCTGAAGTTACTAGTTTAGCGGTTATTGCTGATTAGTAAAACCAACACCGATGCCGCCAACAATTTTGGCAATCAGGTTGAAGATAACAGCAACGATTCCGGCTAGCAGTGTGCCCACCACGATGTTGAATGCGCTGAGTGTGACCGCAAACGACAAGACGCGAGGTAGCGAGAGCGTGCTCTCGACACCGCTGGCGCCGCCGCCGCTTCCGGCTACTGCGGAGAGCACCGCATTGAGGCTCGAGAACAAACCAGTGGTGCTAACCGCCACCCAAAGAATGGCAAAGCCAACAATGTTGGCAATCGCAAGAGCAATCTGGATGACGAAGCCAACCTTGATGGCGCTCCAGAAATCGATGTGGACCAGGCTTAGCTTCACCTGCTTGCCAGCGGCAGGTCGGGAGCGCTTTACCTTTTCGATGATGCTACTCATTTGTTGCCTCTCCAGCTTCTGCGGTTTCTACTTGGGCGTCAGAATCGACGGTTGCGGCGCCGTCTTCGACGGTTTCGCCACCCTGAGATTCCAAATTACGCTCTGTGTTGCGTGCAAGTCCAAGAATTCGGTCATCTTCAGCAAACTTGGCGAAGACAACACCCATGGTGTCGCGGCCCTTTGCCGGCACTTCGCTAACTGCACTGCGAACCACCTTGCCGCTTTCTAGAACTACCAGAACCTCATCGTCTTCGGCAACGATGATGGCGCCGACCAGGTCTCCGCGCTTTTCTTCCAGCTTGGCAACCTTGATGCCGATACCACCGCGGTTTTGGATTCGGTACTGGTCGACGCTGGTGCGCTTGGCGTAGCCACCCTCGGTGACCACAAACACAAAGCCCTCGTCGCTGATAACCGATGCGCTCAGCAGGTAGTCGTCTTCGCGGAAGTGCATGCCGATGTTACCGCTGGTGTCGCGGCCCATTGGGCGCAGGCTTTCGTCGGAGCCAGAGAAGCGAATGCTCATACCCTTGTGGCTAACCAGAAGCAGGTCGTCGGTTTCGCCAACCAGCATGGCGCTGGTAAGTTCGTCGTCTTCGCGCAGCTTGATGGCGATGATTCCGCCGGAACGCGGGGTGTCGTAGGCATCGAGGGCGGTCTTCTTGACCAGACCGCTCTTGGTGGCAAGCACCAGATACGGAGCCTGAGCGTAATCCTTGATGTCTAGCACCTGGGCAATGCGCTCGTCTGGCTGCATGGCCAACAGGTTGGCAACGTGCTGACCCTTGCTGTCGCGGCCGGCCTCGGCTACCTCGTATGCCTTGGTGCGGTAGACCCGACCCTTGTTGGTGAAGAACAGCAACCAGTGGTGGGTGGTTGTAACAAAGAAGTGGTCCACGATGTCGTCGGCGCGCAGCGTTGCACCCTTCACGCCCTTGCCGCCACGGTGTTGCTGGCGGTAGTTGTCGCTCTTGGTGCGCTTGATGTAACCGCCGCGGGTAACGGTGATGACCATCTCTTCTTCAGGGATGAGGTCTTCTTCGTTTACGTCTCCGTCTAGGCCGGCAACAATCTGAGTGCGTCGTTCGTCGCCGTGCTTTTCGACGATTTCGGTGAGCTCGTCGCTGACGATGCTGCGCTGGCGAACCTCGTCGGCAAGGATCGCCTTGAAGTCGACGATTTCGGCCTCTAGCACGGCAGCGTCATCGATGATCTTCTGGCGTTCTAGGGCTGCCAGACGGCGAAGCTGCATTTCGAGGATGGCGCGGGCCTGTACCTCATCGATGGCTAGCAGTTCCATTAGGCCGTCGCGGGCTTCTTCAACGGTTGGGCTCTTGCGGATGAGCGCGATTACTGCGTCCAGGGCATCGAGGGCTTTCAGGTAGCCGCGAAGAATGTGGGCACGTTCCTCTGCCTTGCGCAGACGGAAGGTGGTGCGACGAACAATGACCTCAATCTGGTGGCTAACCCAGTTGGTGATAAAGCCATCGAGGCTCAGGGTTCGAGGCACGCCGTCTACCAGAGCCAGCATGTTGGCCGAGAAGTTCTCTTGCAGCTGGGTGTGACGGTAGAGGTTGTTGAGCACAACGCGTGCAACGGCGTCGCGCTTTAGCACGATCACTAGGCGCTGGCCGGTACGGCCCGAGGTTTCGTCGCGGATGTCGGCGATGCCGGTTAGGCGGCCTTCCTTGACGAGTTCGGCAATCTTGAGTGCCAGGTTGTCGGGGTTTACCTGGTATGGCAGTTCGGTGACAACCAGGCAGGTGCGACCCTGAAGTTCTTCGACGTTAACCACTGCGCGCTGGGTGATGGAGCCACGGCCGGTGCGGTAGGCGTCGTTGATGCCCTTGCGGCCGAGGATGGTTGCGCCGGTTGGGAAGTCTGGGCCCTTGATCTTGCCGATCAGGGTCTCCAGCAGCTCTTCGCGGGTTGCGGTTGGGTTTGCCAGCGCCCAGAGAGCGCCTTCGGCTACCTCACGCAGGTTGTGCGGTGGAATGTTGGTGGCCATACCAACGGCAATACCGATGGATCCGTTGACCAGAAGGTTAGGGAAACGGCTTGGCAGGATGGTTGGTTCCTGGGTGCGGCCGTCGTAGTTGTCTTGGAAGTCAACGGTTTCTTCGTCGATATCGCGAACCATTTCGAGGGCCAGCGGAGCCATGCGGCACTCGGTGTAACGAGGAGCAGCGGCTGGGTCGTTTCCGGGTGAACCAAAGTTGCCCTGACCGCTAACCAGCGGGTAGCGCAGGTTCCAGTCTTGAACCAGACGAACCAGGGTGTCGTAGATTGCGGTGTCGCCGTGCGGGTGGTACTGACCCATCACATCGCCGACCACACGCGAGCACTTGCTGAACTGCTTGTCTGGGCGGTAGCCACCATCAAACATTGCGTAGATTACGCGTCGGTGCACTGGCTTGAGGCCATCGCGCACGTCTGGCAGGGCACGACCAACGATGACGGACATCGCGTAGTCGAGGTAACTGCGCTGCATCTCCGTCTGGAGGTCTACCTGCTCAACGTTGTCGTGCGGCTGGGCTGGAAGTTCTGGGGTCTGAGTGTTATCAGCCATGGTGTCTTTCGCTCTCTTCTTCGTCCGGCCTAGATGTCTAGGAAGCGGACGTCCTTAGCGTTCTGCTGAATGAAGGTTCGACGTGCTTCCACGTCGTCTCCCATCAGGGTGGAGAAGATGCCGTCTGCAATGGCGGCGTCTTCCAGGGTCACCTGCAGCAGGGTGCGGGTGGCTGGGTCCATGGTGGTTTCCCAAAGTTCGTCGTAGTCCATCTCGCCAAGGCCCTTGTAGCGCTGGATAGAGTTTTCCTTTGGCAGGCGCTTGCCCTCGGCCTGTCCGGCAACCAGACGGGCGTCGCGCTCGGCGTCGCTGTACACATACTCGTGCTCGGAGTTGCTCCACTTGATCTTGAACAGCGGTGGCTGCGCAAGGTAAACGTAGCCGTGTTCGATCATCGGGCGCATGTAGCGGAACAAGAGGGTGAGAATCAGGGTACGGATGTGCTGACCATCAACGTCGGCGTCGGCCATTAGCACGCACTTGTGGTACCGAATCTTGGAGATGTCGTAGTCTTCGCCGATGCCGGTGCCGAAAGCGGTGATAAGGCTCTGCACTTCGGTGTTGCCGAGGGCGCGGTCGAGGCGGGCCTTTTCTACGTTGAGGATCTTGCCTCGTAGCGGAAGAATGGCCTGGGTCTCTGGATTGCGGCCACGCATAGCCGAACCACCCGCGGAATCACCCTCAACGATGAAGATTTCGGAGAGCTTTGGATCGTTGGAGCTGCAGTCGCGCAGCTTGCCCGGCATACCGACAGACTCGAGGAGACCCTTGCGACGAGTTGCCTCGCGGGCCTTGCGCGCAGCCAGACGGGCGGTTGCCGCCTGGATTGCCTTGCGAATGATTTCTTTGGCCTGGTTTGGGTTGGCGCCAAACCAGTCTCCAAGCTGCTCGTTTACCACGCGCTGCACAAAGGCCTTGGCCTCGGTGTTTCCCAGCTTGGTCTTGGTCTGACCCTCAAACTGCGGTTCGGAAATCTTCACCGAAATAACGGCGGTCAAACCTTCACGGCAGTCGTCTCCGGAGAGGTTTTCGTCCTTCTCTTTCAGCAGGTTCTTTTCGCGAGCGTACTTGTTGACCAGCGAGGTTAGCGCTGCACGGAAGCCCTCTTCGTGGGTACCGCCCTCGTGAGTGTTGATGGTGTTTGCGTAGGTGTGCACGCTCTCGGTGTAGGCGTTGGTCCACTGCATTGCAATCTCAACCGAGAGGTTCTTCTCTTTGGTCTCAGATTCGAAGCTGATGATCTCGTCGTGAACGACTTCTGTCTTCTTGGCACTATTGAGGTACTCAACGTAATCTTGCAGACCGCGCTCGTACATGAAGTTGTCGTTTCGGCCATCGCGCTCATCGTTGAGAGTGATGCGCAGGCCCTTGTTCAAGAAACACATCTGCTGGAAACGCTGACGAAGGGTTTCGTAGTCGTATTCGACGGTTTCGAAGATGTCGGGGTTGGCCAAGAACTCGATTGTGGTACCGGTTCGATCGGCTGGGCCACCCTGAGCTAGCGGGGCCAGTGGCACACCGATTGCGTATTCCTGGTTCCAGACGTGACCGTCGCGAGCGACCTCAACCTTGAGCGAGGTACTGAGAGCGTTTACCACCGAAGCACCCACACCGTGGAGACCACCCGAAACCGCGTAACCGCCGCCGCCGAACTTACCACCGGCGTGAAGGATGGTCAGAACTACCTGAACCGTGGAGATGCCCTCGGTTGGGTGAATGCCAGTTGGGATGCCTCGACCATTGTCTACAACGCGAATCCAGCCATCTTTGGTGATGGTCACGTTGATGGTGTCGCAGTAGCCGGCTAGGGCTTCGTCTACAGAGTTATCAACGATCTCGTACACCAGGTGGTGCAAACCACGAGGGCCGGTGGAACCGATGTACATGCCGGGACGTTTACGAACCGCTTCGAGGCCTTCGAGGACCTGGATATTGCCGGCTTCGTAGTTATTTTCGGGCGCTGACATATTAAGTTGACACTCCTTGTAAACGAGTTAGGTCCTTAGAAAAGCGACCCCAATGGGCCGACTTATATTCGGGTTAGCTAACAACAAGAATTCTACCGAAAAGGCCCGACATTATTGGGATTTACCGCCCTCGGAACCGCCGGATTTGTGCCGCATGTTGACCTATCCGTAGGTGTCTCTCGGGCCGCGTCCGGGCACCGAATATTTACCCTTTTTCCAGGATGGTGCATCTGGCCCGACAAACTTGATCGACTCAATTTTTAGGGTGGGAAAAAGCTGATTGATGCGCTCCAGAATTGTCATTTGCATGAGTCGCAATTGAGTGGCCCAGGCCGTCGATTTACACCTGATCAGCAAGGACCCGTTCTCCAATGCTTCCGGCATTGAATTCTCAGCGTTCACATCTCCGACGATCTTCGCCCATGAGGTAAATAGTTCGGCCTGCGAAAGTTCGGCATCCCAAGAGAATTGCTTGAGCAAACCCTCCAAGCCTGCAGCGGCAGTAATTGGATCGCGGCCTTTTTCAAAAGGCTGGGAGTTTGCCCGGGTTGCTGCATCCTGGCGGCGCTTCTCATCTTTTGTGATTCGACCGGTAACCGCCTGTTTCATTCGCAGGTAGAACTGAACCGCAAAGTCTTCACTCATGGGTCACCACACCTTGTTCCACGTGAAACACTTTGGCTCGCAGCACTTCTGGAACATCTTCGGCTACCGCTGCTGTTATCAACACCTGTTCGTTGTCCGACACCAACTCGGCCAGCCGCTGTCTTCGTTTGGCATCCAATTCTGCAAAGACATCATCGAGGATCAGGATCGGATCTCCGTAGTTGCTTTCAATTCTCAGTAGTTGGCGCGATGCCAACCTAAGGGCCAGGGCGTAGGACCAACCCTCGCCATGGCTGGCATAGGTCTTTGCAGGCATTCCGTTTAGTAGCAGAACCAGATCGTCTCGCTGTGGGCCACAGAGGGTCAGCCCACGTTCTAATTCCTTTGGACGAAGTTGCTCTAGACGCGTTACAAAAAGTTGACGGACGTAGTCCAGTTCGAAGTTATCGAGGTATTCGAGGTCATCGGAGTCTTCCTCGTCTAAATAACTTGGCACGCTGGTTGCCAAGAGTGAGGATTTCAACTTGATCTCGGGCTGATTCCTTGCCGCGGCAATCTGTTGATAAGCAGTTACCACCTGGGGATTGAGCTTCTCCATAAGTTGGCCGCGGGCAGAAATTATTTGGGCTCCCAACATCACCAGTTGTTCGTCCCAGGCATCCAGGGTCGAAAGAGCAGATCCCTTTACCACATTGTTGCGTGCGCTTTTCAACAGCGTGTTGCGCTGTTTCAATACCCGGTCATAGTCGCTGAAAATTCCTGAAAATCGTGGGCTCAGCTGCACCAGGAGCGCATCGATGAAGGCACGGCGATTTCCCGGATCCTTTTTTACGATGTCCAGGTCTTCGGGTGCAAAGGTTACGGTCTGAACGAAGCCAAGGATGTCGCGCATCTTGAAACTTGTAGTTTTGTTGATCGCCACTCGATTTTTGTCATTCTTAGACAACTCGAGGTCTATCAATACCTCTCGGGCACCGTGCGAAACCTTGGCCCGCACCACTGCCGTTTCGGAATCCCATTTGATGAGCGGTAGGTATCCGGCGGTTCGGTGCGATTGAAGACCGGCTAGATAGTGGACGGCCTCAACCAGGTTGGTCTTACCCTGACCGTTTTCACCCTCGAATAGATTGACACCCTCGCCAAAGCTAACTTCCGTAGCCACGTGGTTACGGAAGTTAGCCAGCGTTAGGTGCCGTATCAGCAATTTTTGTTATTTATTTGCTTAGCGCAGCAGGTTTGGCTGCAGCAGGTACTGGTAGGTGTCGGTCTTGTCCTTGGCTCCGTGAGCCGAAATCAGAACCGGACCTGGCTTGTGTGGGTTGTCAGTGTTGGTGAAGGCAATCTTCACAAACTCACTGTGACAGGCGCCCAGTCCATCGATTAGGAACTGTGGCTTGAGCATCACAACGATGTCCTTGCCGGTCTGCTCTACGCTTACGCTCTCCGATGCCTGGGCTGATTCGTTAGCCTCAAGCACCACCTGAGCTTCACCGAATGAGTACTTAAGCGCAGGCTGCTTGTCCAATACCAGCGAAATGCGGCGGGTGGAATCGATTAGGTCTTGAGTTGCGACCACTGCAAAGTCTTCAACTTTGGTTGGGAAGTAACCCCTAACCGGACGAGCCTGTTCCTTGATCAACTGTGTGGTCACCGAACGGTTGCCGGCCTTGAATGCGATCATGCCGCGCTCTTCATCTGCCTTGATTGCAATAGAAACCTCGGGCTGGTTTGCAAAAGTCTTTGCAATCTCCTGAAGGGTTTTGGCCGGAACCAGTGCCGAAAGGTTTTCGGTGCTGGAGGTGGTCCATTCAATTTCCTTCAGTGCCACGCGATAGCGGTCGGTTGCGATGAAGGAAATGGTCTTTGGAGTTGCCTCGATCTGCACGCCTGTCATCCAGGCTGGGAATTCTTCCTTGGATGCCGCCAGAGCTACCTGTGAAACTGTCTCACTGAAACTGTCTCCGCTGATGGTGCCGGATACCGCCGGAAGCTCAGGGAGAGTTGGGTAAGCCTCGACATCCATGGTTGGCAGGGTGAACTTTGAAGTGCCACAGGTCAACTGAACCTTTGTTCCGTCCGATTCAAATTCAACCGGAGCGTTTGGAAGGCGAGCGGCGATGTCAGATAGCAGTCGGCTGCTAATCAAAATTCGACCAGATTCTTCTACCTTGGCGACAATCTCAACCTGAGCAGATACCTCATAGTCGAACACCGAAAGACGAAGTGCATTGGCGTCGGCTTCGATGAGCACGCCACTGAGGATGATCTGAGCCTTGTTGCGCTGCGGCAAAATTCGAGCGGCGAAAGACACTGCCTCAGAAAGTACGTCTTTATTTACCTGGAACTTCAATGGTTTTCCTATCAGAAAAGCTTGGTGGTCCAAAACAGGTTTTGGTCTTAAATCATCCCACAAAGAAGGTTCTGCCGTGTCAGTACCAACTTGGCGTCAGAGCTGGGTAATTCGTTATCAATTTCCAAATTCAATTTCTTTAATTAAAAACACTATTAACGTGCTGTGGAAATGTGGATAACTGCCAACTTCCTTGCTCTAACTAGGGAACTACATTCTTGTAACTTGTTTGCACAGCTGTTGAGAGATCTGTGGATAACTATTAAAGCTGTGGAATGAGTAATTGCCGCTCCCCAGCCCATATGCCTGTTGTTCACTGCAATTTTGACTTGTTAGACAGTTATCCACAGGTTTATGTACAGGTTGATATGTTTCTTGGAGCGCGCAAATCAGGTTAGTTACAGGATTTTGTATTTTTGCTGCAGCCAAACGCTAAGAGTTAGCGGTTCTGGTTGCTCTTGATTCGGTTCAGGATGTCGGTCACGTGCGAGTAAATCTCACGCTTCCGATTCATGTCTTCGCGGATCTTGTTGCAGGCGTAGAGCACCGTGCTGTGATCGCGGCCGCCAAACAACTGGCCTATCTTTGGAAGCGATAGACCGGTCTGCTCGCGGCAAATGTACATGGCAATCTGGCGTGCCTGGGCAATTGCCTGGGTTCTCGACGTTCCGGATAGGTCGTCTTGGCTGATGCCGTAGAAGCTGGAAACCATGCTCATGATTTCGGCAGGAGTGGTGTTCTTGTCATCTCCGATTGGAATGATGTCGAGTAGAACAGTCTGAACCAGCTGCATGGTGATTGGCTGGTGGTTTAGGTTGGCAAAAGCGGTGACACGAATCAGTGCGCCCTCGAGAGCGCGAATGTTGGATGAAACTCGCTGGGCCATATACTCGAAAATTTCGTCTGGGATTCGGACGCGATCGTTTTCGGCCTTTTTGCGCAAAATAGCGATTCGGGTTTCCAACTCTGGAGCCTGGATGTCTGTCATTAGACCCCAAGAGAAGCGGGTAAGCATTCGCTCTTCAAAGCCGGCCATCTCGCTGGGTGGCTTGTCCGAGGTAATCACAACCTGCTTGTTGTTGTTGTGCAGGGTGTTGAAGGTGTGGAAAAAGGCCTCTTGGGTTTGCTCTTTACCCTCTAGAAACTGGATGTCATCTATCAGTAGAAGATCGATGTCTCGGTAGGCCGCCTGGAACTCGGAATTCTTGTTGTTCTGAATGGCATTGATGAATTCGTTGGTGAACTCTTCGCTGGAGACGTAGCGAACTTTTTTGCGCTGATGCAGGGCAATTGTGTAGTGACCAATAGCGTGCAGCAGGTGGGTCTTTCCAAGACCAGACTCACCGTAGATGAAGAGCGGGTTGTAACTCTTTGCGGGTTCTTCGGCCACTGCAAACGCAGCCGCATGTGCAAATCGGTTGGAACCACCGATAACGAAGGTGTCGAATGTGTACTTGGGGTTCAGCCGGGTTTCGAAATTGCGAAGGTCAAGTGCTCCACCAGTTAGGTAGGAGGGGACCTCGGTTACCACTGGTTCGGGAGCAAATGGCGGCTCAGAGTCTACGAGCTTGGTGCCCTCTAGGTCTTTGTTGACATTTAGCTGCAGCCGGGTTGGACCACCGAAGTCTGCATTGGTGGCCATGTATTCCAAAATCACGTGCATGATGCGCTGTTCGATCATGCCCTGGGTGATTGGGTTGGGTACGTCTACGAACAGGGTTTCGCCCAAAATGGCTACAGGTTCGACCAAATTTAGGAAGCCCATTGCCTGTCGACTGACTCTTTGATCGTTGGCGAGCCTGGTGAGAAGAGAGTGCCAGAGTGTGGCTACAACATCTTCGTCACTCATAAGTAGCTTCCTGCAAATCCCAATAAATACGCGGTCTGTATCTAGTATCTCAGGAGTTTTCCACAGGATACGACGAGTTGTCCACCATTGTGGATAACTTGTGGATAACCCCGAATTAGCCCGCTCCCCAGCCAGGCCGAATTCCCCGAGAGAATGATTCAAGCGGATATTGATTTGGTGTGCAAATTGACGCGGCGTGTCGTTGCTTTGGATTACCCTGCAGCTGTGGCAAACTTCGAGATTTATTTTGATTTTGTGTCAAATAAACTTGACCCGCTGGCGTCTATGTCTTATTTTTAATAGGTTGCTCGGTCCAGAGGTTGATCGAGATTCTTTTTTGGATTGCCGTTTCTACTGCATCCAGCAACTACTTGAACCTCAAACATGTCTTTGGAGTGATCACCAATGTCTAAGCGTACTTTCCAGCCGAACAACCGTCGTCGTGCTAAGACCCACGGTTTCCGTCTACGTATGTCGACCCGTGCCGGTCGTGCCATCCTTGCAGCTCGTCGCCGCAAGGGCCGCACCGAGCTTTCGGCGTAATTTAGTTTCAGCCAGATGCTGGCTAAGGCCAATCGTTTGCTGAAGGCAGATGATTTCAGGTCGACCATGCGCAATGGTCGTAAAGTCAGCTCGGCCAACTTTGTTCTATATCTAAAGCGGGATCTGGGTAACCCCCAGGCCCGCTTTGGTTTTGTAGTGGCCAAAACGGTAGGAAATGCGGTAACCCGCAACCTGGTGAAGCGCAGGCTCAGGGTTTTGGCCAGAACGCAGCTCCCCCTTATTTCAGAGCCAACCGACATAGTTGTGCGAGCACTGCCAACCATTGCGGCTCTGGACTGGAATAAACTTTCTACAGAGTTCGAATCCGCCTTTGCCAAGGGCATAGCCAAGGAAAATCGGGCATGAGCCTAGTTGTATTTCTTTGGTTGCTGCCACGAAACCTTGTCATCGGTTTTCTGATTGGGTACAGAAAGTTAATCTCGCCGCTCTACGGTGAGGTTTGTCGGTACTACCCCAGTTGTTCCAGTTATGGTTTGCAGCAGGTTCAGCAGCGCGGAGTTGCGCTGGGTGCCGTGCTAACCGCCTGGCGAATCTTGCGATGCAACCCCTGGTCCAGTGGCGGCGTCGACGAGGTGAAGCCCGGTAAGGGCAGTTATCGCATCACGAGGTTTGGCTTCGTAATGCCAAAGAGTTTTGATTATAGGAAGGCAAGTAACTAATGGATCTGCTGTGGCCAATCAAATGGGTGATCGAGCTCATTCTCGTCAGCTTCCACTCGGCTTTCACCTTTGTTGGTCTCGGCGCCAACGATGGCTTCACCTGGGTGCTAGCTATCACCGGCCTGGTTGTGGTGGTTCGCGCCTCACTCATTCCGCTGTTCGTGAAGCAGATTATGAGCCAGCGCAACATGCTGGTAGTTCAGCCAGAGCTGCAGAAACTGCAAAAGAAGTACAAGGGCAAGAACGACCAGGAGTCTCGCCAGGCCTTTGCCAAAGAGCAAATGGAGCTTTACAAGAAGTTCGGCGCCAACCCACTCAGCAGCTGTCTTCCACTGCTGGTTCAGATGCCTATCTTCTTTAGCCTGTTTGCGGTTCTCAACGATGCCCAGCACGACAAGGCCGGCGTCGGTCTGCTAAACCTGCAGCTGGCACACTCATTCGCAAACTCCAGCGTCTTTGGTGCACCTCTGCAGGCAACTTTCGTGAACAGCAGTTCGGTAACCGTAAAGGTCCTGGCTGCCGTAATGATCGTTCTGATGACCGCATCGCAGTTCATCACTCAGCGTCAGATTCTGTCCAAGAACCAGAACCCTGCGGCCAACAACAGTCAGTACATGCAGACCCAGAAGATCATGATGTACATCTTCCCTGTCATGTTTGCAATCTCGGGTGTAGCTTTCCCGCTGGGTGTTATGACCTACTGGTTGGTATCCAACTTCTGGACCATGGGTCAGCAGTTTGTGGTTATCCGCAACATGCCTACTCCTGGTTCCAAGGCCCACGATGAGCGTGAAGCACGACTTGCCAAGAAGGGCAAGTCCTCTACCGCGGCTGCTCTGCCAGTTGCAGCCGAAGAGGCACCAGCCGCTCCGGTTTCCAACCAGCGCAAGCAGCCTGTTTCCAAGGCGCGCGCCAAAAAGACCCCAAACAACTAGCTTCTAAACCTGCAAGGGATAAAAATGAGCGAAAAAGAACTTGAAGCACCAGTAAGCGTTAAGCAGCTTGAAGAAGAAGGCGAAATCGCCGCCGACTACATCGAAGAGCTTCTAGACATCTACGATCTGGATGGCGACATCGACATCGATGTCCGTCAGGGACGCGCCTACATCGAGGTAACCAGCGACAGCGACAGCAATCTGCGTCTGCTTTCAGAGCCAGACACCGTTGAGGCGCTGCAGGAACTGGCTCGCCTGGCAGTTCAGACCAAGACCAGCACCTTTAGCCGCCTCATCCTAGATGTGGGTGGCTCGCGCGACGCCAAGATCGCCAGCCTCGCCAAACTGGTGCAGAAGAGCATCGATCGTGCCAAGGAGACCGGCAAGAGTGTTCCGCTCAAGCCGATGTCTTCATACGAGCGCAAGTTGGCTCACGACATCATCGCTGAGGCCGGCTTGGTTTCCGAGTCTGAGGGCGAAGGCAAAGACCGCCACATCGTCATCAAGGTCGAGGACTAGACAAACTCCTTTCCGGAGCAATGTTTCACGTGGAACATTGCGAATGGTGAGGTCGGTATTTCATGGCAGACGAGTTCGAACTAGAGATTGAACCAGCTGCGGCCGCAGCGGTATTTGGCGCTGGAATTGGCCAGGCCCGCGACTACGCCACCAATCTGGTGCTAGACGCAGATCTGCTTGGTCTGCTTGGTCCACGCGAGATGCCCAAGCTATGGACCCGCCATATTCTCAACTCTGCAGTGGTAGCCGAACTGATCGAGCCGGGCGATACCGTTGCAGACGTGGGCTCGGGTGCCGGACTGCCCGGTATTCCAATGGCAATCGCTAGGCCTGACGCGCACTTTACGCTCATCGAGCCGATGGAGCGAAGGGCAAACTGGCTGCAGCAGCAGGTAGAAGAGCTGGAACTGAAGAACGTAACCGTGATCAGGGCTCGCGCCGAAGAAGTGACCGATCGCAAATTCTCGGTGGTCACCGCACGTGCTGTGTCCGCTCTCCCCAAGTTGCTGCGTCTTACAGTTCCGTTGCTGAAGCCCGGCGGCCGGGTCTTGGCACTCAAGGGTGGCAAGGCGCAGGACGAAATCGATGACGCATCGGTCTTGGTAAAGAAGTTAAAGATTAAAGACTTCAACATAGTTTTCACCGGAGTTCAGCACTTAGCGGAACCAACCCTCGTCGTTATTACTAGGCTTGTTTGAGATTGGAGTTGCAATGAATCTCAACCAAAAGCTGGCGGCTGAACAGGGTGTTTCAGCCGTGGCAGCCGTGGCTCCAGGGCTCGGATATCCGCAGCACCGAGAGATCAGTGCCATCGAGCCAACCGGTTGGCAGGCGTCACAGGTTAATCCAGACGGATTCGCCAGCAATCTAAACCCCGTAACCACCATCATTCAGAAGTAAGGTTTCACGTGAAACATTCGGGCAACCTAGGTGGTTACACAGACACTCCCCTTGCGCGCGAGATCGCAAACAATTCCGCCCGCTTGGCTTCCATCGCCAAGGCGGAGCTGAAGGCTCCGGCCAGCACCCGCATCTTCACCATCAGCAATCAAAAGGGTGGCGTAGGTAAAACCACCACAGCGGTGAACCTGGCAGCCGCCCTGGCGCAAAAGGGCCTCAAGGTTTTGGTGATTGACCTAGACCCGCAGGGCAACGCCTCCACCGCCCTGGGTGTCAATCATCACTCCGGAGTTAAGGGAATCTACGAGGTTCTCACCGAAAACGAGCCATTCGCAAAGGTTATATACAAGAGCCCGGTCATGGAAAACCTTTTCTGTGTGCCGGCTTCGATCGATTTGGCGGGCGCAGAGCTCGAAATATTCGCCGAATTTGACCAAAATGAGCGGAATTTTCGACTCCGAGACGCGCTGAGAGCCTTTCTAAGCGCTGCTCCGGTAAAACCGGACTATGTATTCATCGACTGTCCGCCCTCGTTGGGTCTCCTGACCGTCAATGCCTGGGCTGCCGCGACCGAGGTCCTCATCCCAATTCAGTGCGAGTACTACGCTCTCGAGGGTTTGAGCCAGTTGCTGCGCAACATCAACCTGATTCAGCAGCACCTAAACCCTCAGCTTGTGCTCAGCACCATTCTGCTGACCATGTTTGATAGCCGCACTAACCTGTCAACTCAGGTGGCCGATGATGTTCGTGAGCACTTCCCCACCCAGGTGCTAAACGCGGTAATTCCGCGCTCGGTTCGTGTTTCCGAGGCGCCTTCGTATCAGCAACCCGTCATCACCTATGACAAAACTTCGCCGGGCACCATCGCCTATCTTGAAGCGGCAATCGAACTAGCAAACAAGGGGGCCAACTAATGGCAGAAAAGAAGGGCGGCCTCGGCCGCGGAATCGGTGCCCTGATTCCTACCAGCGACGTTCCGAGCGAGCGGCCGATGGACGTTTTCTTCACTTCCCCGAGTGAGGCAGCAAACGAACTTGTAGCTGTACCGGGCGCGCGCTTTGGCCACCTGGACATCGAGTCGATTGTTCCTAACCCGCGCCAGCCGCGTTCGGTGTTTGAACCCGAGGCCTTTGCCGAACTGGTTCATTCGATCCGCGAGCTGGGTGTGCTGCAGCCGATTGTGGTTCGTCCGCTTGGAGAGAAGGACGGCAAACCCACCTACGAGTTGATCATGGGTGAGCGTCGACTGCGCGCCAGCAAGGAAAACGGCCTGAGCAAGATTCCGGCCGTGATTCGCGAGACCGCAGACGAAAACATGCTTCGCGACGCCCTGTTGGAGAACCTGCACCGATCCGACCTAAACCCGCTCGAAGAGGCCAGCGCCTACCAGCAGTTGCTCGAAGATTTTGGCATCACCCAGGAAGAGCTTGCCAACCGCATCGGCCGAAGCCGACCAAAGATCACCAACACCATTCGCTTACTCAAGTTGCCTGCCGATGTTCAGAAGAAGGTGGCTGCCGGTGTCCTCAGTGCAGGTCACGCCCGTGCCATTCTGGGTGCAAACGGCGACGAGCGCATGGGTTACTGGGCAACCAAGGTGGTTAACGAGGGACTCTCGGTCCGCTCGCTTGAGGAAGCCATTGCTCTCGACAAGGGAGAGAGCAGCCAAAGTGGCGGTGCCAGTAAGGCTCGTCCGGGTGGCCGCATGGACATGCTCAAGGAAATTGCAGAGCGCCTTGGAGATCAGTTGAACACCGGAGTCAAGATTTCGCTTGGAAAAAAGAAGGGCCAGTTGGTTATTGACTTTGCCACCGTGGCAGATTTGAACCGCATTCTCGATGAACTGGGCTATCGCCGCGACTAACAGACTTATCCACAGACTTATCAAGTTATCCACAAGCCGCAAAGGCCTGTGGATAACTGCTTTAAGGCCCTAGTTACTGGGCTTTAGCCGCGGCTATGCAATGCTGCGTTCACCAGCTCTAGGTAAACGCTGGCAAGGCTTTGGCCCGTTGCCACAATGGCCTGCGGCACCAGCGAAGTCTCGGTGAGGCCTGGGGCCACATTGATCTCGAGGAACCAGGGAACACCCTGCTTATCAACAATTAGGTCTACGCGCGAAAGGTGCCGCATTCCTAGGACCTCATGGGCTTCGATGGCCACCTGAGCCGCCTTCTGCAGTGTGGCTTCGCTTAGGCGTGCAGGCACGTAGTAGTTAGTCTCGCCCGCAATCGTGCGCTCGTCATAGCCGAACTTGCCAGTGGTCGGTTCAATCTCAACCGGCGGGAGGGCAATTGCGCCTGCACCCTGGTTAATAACCGTGACGGCCAGTTCGGTGCCTTCAACGAATTTCTCGATTATGGCGACATCGCAGTATACGTAGGCATCGATCATGGCCCGCGATAGTTGCTTGGCATCTTCGACGATGGTCACACCCTGGGCAGATCCGCTGCGAGCAGGTTTCACGACGACCGGAAAAGACAGCGAATGCGAAATGCGCTTTAGTACTGCCTCGGCATTGAGCTCACGGAAGGTTTCCTTGGGCAGTGTGACCGAGGGCGGGGTTTGAATTCCGGAGCGAGCCACCAGAATCTTGGCTATGGATTTGTCCCAGGCGAGGCGCGCAGAATCGGCGCTGGCACCAACAAAGGGTACGCCGGAGAGGGCAAGGAGGTCGCGGAGCGCGCCATCTTCGCCACTTGCACCGTGAAGAGTGGGCCAAATCACGTCAGGCGCATCCGCCTCGATGTTTTCAAACAGGTTTTCATCAGGCTCGCGAATAACCACGGTTGCCCCGGCCTCGGCAAGTGCGTCGGCAACGCGTCGACCGCTCTTCAACGAGATGTCGCGCTCATGAGAAATGCCGCCAGAAAGCACCTGAATTTTGAGGTGTGGTCCCTTTTCAAGATTCGGAATCATTGTTACCCTCCCAGAAATGATTTCTACTTGGCTTTGAAGGTGTCTAAGAGTTCGGTTTGAACGTTGATTACCGAAGCCAAACGCTTGATACCCAGCTTGATGTTCTCAGGTGTTGGATACGAGAAGGAAACGCGCAGGTACTGGTGACCTGTACCGTTGGCAAAGAATGCGGTTCCCGGGGTGTAAGCCACTAGCTCTTTTACCGCCAGCGGAAGCATTGCCTTAGAGTCGATGCCCTTGGGCAGGGTGAGCCAGAGGTAGAAGCCGCCATCAGGCTTGGTGGTGTGCAGGTGTGGCAGGTATTCGGTGACTGCACTGAGTGCGGCATCGCGACGCTCGCGGTAGACACCGCGGAAGGTGTCGATGGTGCTCTTCCAGTCGCTCTTTGCCAAGTACTCGCTGATGAGCATCTGGGTGAACGTGCTTGGGCTAAGCAGTGCGGACTCGTTGGCCAATACCAGCTTGTCTCGGATGCCGGCCGGGGCAACTACATAACCCACGCGCAGACCCGGAGCGAAGATCTTGGAGAATGAGCCCAGGTAAATGACGCAGTCTTCTTCGTAGGAGCGCATGGCAACCGGAGGCTTCTCTCCAAAGTAGAGCAAACCATACGGGTTGTCTTCAAGAATCAGAATGTGCTCGCGGCGAGCGATCTCGACAATTCGGTGGCGGCGTTCCTCGGTGAGGGTCACACCGCTTGGATTGCCAAAGTTTGGCACCAGGTAGATGAACTTAATGTGGCGGCCTTCGGCCTTCAGCCGCGCGATGTCGGCCTCTAGGGCGTCAGGGTCCATTCCCTCGTGATCGGTGCGGACGTGCTCTACATGGGCCTCGTAGTGGCGGAAAATGCCAATTGCGCCCACGTAGGACGGTGACTCGGCCATCACCACGTCTCCGGCGTCTAGAAACAGACCACCCAGGAGGTCTAGACCCTGCTGGCTTCCGGTAGTGATAACGATGTCTTCGACACTGGCGGCGATGCCCTCCAGAGCCATAACCTCGCGAATCTGGTCGCGGAGCATGGCATCGCCCTGGCCGCCACCATATTGGAGAGCGTAGTTTCCGCGGGTCGCCATCATCGACTCGAAGGAATCGGCGAGCAATTCTTTGGGAAGAGCACTGACGAAAGGCATACCGCCGGCCAGCGAAACCACTTCGGGGCGGCTAACCACGGCAAAAAGGGCACGAACTTCGGAAACCGACAGAGTGTTGGCGCGCGCCGCGTAAGTATCCAACCAGTGGTCGAAATTGATACTCTGCACGCCGTTAGTGGTCATTTTCCTTGCTCCAAAAAAGATAATTCATACCAGCCTAGTAAAAAACCCGCACCTGACAAAGCCTGCGAGGCCTGCTGGTGCGGGTTCAACCCGAAGGGAACTTGCTGGTTCGTCGCGAAACTAGCCCAGGAAGTCGCTTAGCTCGTTCACCAGAACAGCCTTAGGCTTTGCGCCTACGATGCTCTTGACAACCTGACCACCCTGGAAAACCTGGAGTGCAGGAATGCTGACGATGCCGTACTGCATTGCCAACTGCTGCTCGTTGTCTACGTTTACCTTGACGATCTCGATCTTGTCGGCGTATTCGGCCGCAATCTGGTCGAGGATTGGCGAAACCTGGCGGCAAGGGCCGCACCATTCCGCCCAGAAGTCAACCAAAACTGGCTTGTTGTTCTGCAATACGTCTGCCGCGAAGCTTGCGGTGGTTACGTTCTTTGCTGCGCTCATTTGAATCTCCTGAATTCTTGTTATTCAAAGTCTAAATCGGTGTTGGTCTGGTTTTGGAAACCCGACCCGGCAGGAAATCAATCCTGAGGGACCAGCACTTGAAAGAACTAGTGTCCCTGTAGGTAGTGCTCTGCATCTAGTGCAGCCACACAGCCGGAGGCGGCTGCCGTGATTGCCTGACGATAGGTTGGGTCAATCACATCGCCACAAGCGAAGACGCCCGGAAGGTTGGTCTTGCTGGTGCGACCTTCTACCTGGATGAACTTCTCAGGCGTGAGGGTCACCTGATCTTCAACCAACCAAACCCGCGGATCATTTCCAACAGCAATAAAGAGGCCGTCAAGGTCGAGGTTTGACGTGGAACCATCGACGGTGTTGCGCAGGGTAACGCCAGAAAGCTTGCCCTCACCAAGAAGTTCGGCAACCTCGGTGTTCCAAACAACCTCGATCTTTGGGTTGTTGAGCGCACGCTCCTGCATAATCTTGCTGGCCTTGAAGCTGTCGCGGCGGTGAATCAGGTAAACCTTGCTGGCAAAGCGAGTCAGGAAGTTTGCCTCCTCCATTGCGCTGTCGCCACCGCCAACAACGGCGATGGTGCGCTCGCGGAAGAAGAAGCCATCGCAGGTGGCACACCACGAAACGCCGTAGCCCGAGAGTTCCTTCTCGCGCGGTAGTCCCAGCTCGCGGTATGCGGCACCGGTGGCCAGAATAACGGTCTTAGCCTCGAAGGTCTGGCCCAAGCCGGTCTTGACAATCTTTACCTCGCCACGGAGGTCAACCTCGGTGACATCATCCAGCAAAACTTCGGTGCCAAAGCGCTCTGCCTGGGCCTGGAAGTTTGCCATCAGGTCTGGACCCATTAGGCCGTCTGGGAAGCCTGGGAAGTTCTCCACCTCGGTGGTCTTCATCAGCTCGCCGCCGGCTTCAACGCTGGATGCGATAAGCAGCGGCTTTAGGCCGGCACGTGCGGTGTAGATTGCGGCGGTGTAACCGGCAGGGCCGGAACCGATGATGATGACGTCGCGCAAGGCAGTCTCCTGAGGGTTTTGAGCGTAATTACTCGAACCCAATTTTACCGCTTGATTATTCCTCGAACTTTACTCAACATCGGCTTTACGGCTTCGGTTAGTAGCCGGAATTCTGGCGCACGAATTACCCACAGAGCAGCCACGAAGACCAGCAGGATGACCAGACCAACAAATCCGCAGGAAATCACGGCAGTGGCAACCGATCTAACCGCAAAGTGTCCCATTGAGGTTCCACCGATTGCATCGAGTGCGAATTTACCTGCCACACCGGACAGCGCTGCGGCTAAGCCAAATCGCAGCAGCGACCCGATAACGCCGTGGCTGAAATGCCCGATCCGCCGCCGCAAAATGAAGAAAGCCAGCAGGGCTTGGACGAGCACGCTGCCACTGGTTAGGTAGGCCAGAGCCGCGGTTCGGTGGATTGGTTCCACCAATTGTTGAATGGTTAGGGCTCCTGCAATGTAGATAACCGACTGAACCACGGTGATGTAAAACGGTGTTTTGGTGTCTTCGAGTGCGTAGAACGACTTTTGCATGAAGAATCCGAGGCTGAATGGCAGTAGGCCCACCATGAAACCGATGAGAACTTTGGCCAGAGACATGGTGGCCGAGTACTGGCCGACAAAAACTCGGCTGATTGGGTAAGCCAAAACGATTAGGGCTGTTGCAGCCAGGATGCTGATCAGACCAACGATTCGCAGGCCGTCGCGCAGGTCGGTCTTGACATCATCCAACCGGCCCTCGTGCACGTGCACGCTGATCCGAGTGAAATAAACGGTGGCAAGGCTCACGGTTGCAACGCTGTGCGGAAGCATGAATATGAGCCAGGCGATCCCCGATGCAGCCACCGAAGCCACATCGCCGTGACCTCGACCAGCCACCGAGCTGGAAGCCACCGAGGACTGGAAAATACCTGCCACCTGAGTCACCAGCACCATCGCCAGGGTCCATGAGCCGGCCTTGAGTGCCGGAGCCAACCCAAAACCGCGCCACTGGAAGTTTGGTTTGTAGTGGATTCCAATGCGGCGCCAGAAGAAGAACAGGATGATCGCCTGAGCCGCAACACCCAGCGTCGCAGACCCGGCCAGGAGCGTTATTTGGCTGCCGGTCCACATGGCAACGGTGGTCTTACCCGTGGGGTCAACGCCGAAGATAACGATGTAGGCGACCATGCCAATGAGTGCCACAACATTGTTGAGCACCGGAGCCCACATGAAGGGTCCAAAGTTGCCGCGGGCATTCAGCACTTCGCCGAGCATCGAATAGATGGCGTAGAAGAAGAGTTGGGGCAGGCACCAGTAGGCAAATGCGGTGGCCAGTGCCAGGTGGGCCGGGCTCCAGCCTGAGGTATAGATGTCGACCAGGATTGGAGCGGCAATGGTGGCAACCACCGTGATTCCACCGAAAATCACAATCGCCATGGTCAAAAGTCGGTTGATGTAACCGGCACCGCCATCGCTGTGGCTGCGGGCTTTGACCAGCTGGGGAACCAGAATGGCGTTGAGGACTCCGCCGGCGATGATGGCGTAAACGTTATTAGGTAGCTGGTTGGCAACACCAAAGGCGTCGGCGGCATTGGTGGTAACACCGATCATGGCGGCCAGCAGCACGGCTCGAACAAAGCCAAGAACGCGGCTGATGATTGTGCCACTGGCCATGATCAAGCTGGATCGAGCTACGCTCAAGTCGTCTCCTGTCGGCGCCGCTTTGCAACGGTGCGAACTATGCCAGCAACAGCGAGGCCGGCAACAATAATTGCGAAGCCGGCGAGAAGACTGTTCTCAATCTCGGCATTCACGGTCAACCTAAGGTCTACCGCAGGTCCCAGTGAAAGTCCTGAAAATGTGGTTAGCCAAGCTCGCAGCACAACGTCGCCGTCAGCAATGGCGCTTACCGGCACCTTGGCCACGTAGGTGGTCTGCGCTGGCACCATTACCTCGATGGTGGCGGGAACCAGTGCCTTCAGGTTGGTGGGAGCAACGTGCACCTGCACCCGAAGCTCAACCGGGTAGTCGTTGCGAATCGAAACCGGGAGTTTGGAGTCGCGGGAAACCAGATGGATTACCGAACCCGGAACGATTTGGATGGCAAATGGTGGCAGCGTGGCCTGACTGACCGGCGCCGATTGCCTGGAAACCGTTGCGGTTACTGGTGCAGGAGCCGGGCCGGCGGCATTTGCGGCAAGCGCCGGGGCCGATGGAATAGATGTAAAGGCAAGGAGCAAAGACGCCAGCGCGCCCGCCACTGTTTCACGTGAAACTGCGCGAGCCATCAGCGGGTGCGCTCCACCCACTCGATTACGCTGCGAGCCATGCGACGCTCATTTTCGTGGGCAAGGGTCTCGGTTAGTAGATCAAGCTCTACCCAGCGCACGTCAACTGCCTCGCGGTCTGGATCACCTTCGACGGTGAGGTCGCCGCCGGTCTGGCGCAATATGTAGTGGTGCACGGTCTTGGCAATTAGCTTTGGGCCAGCTGCAAACTCGTACTGAATTGAACCGATGGCCTCGATGATCTCGGCGTTGATGCCGGTCTCTTCCCAGACCTCGCGCTTGGCCGCTTCCTCGAGGGTTTCTAGACCCTCCGGATGACCCTTTGGAACGCACCAATCGATGCGACCGTTGCGAGCCTGGCGACCAATCAGGGCAACGCGAAAACTGCCATCTGAAGCCAACACAAAGCCACCGGCAGAGGTTTCTTCAACCCGGCGACGGGGTCTCGAAATCTTGCGGTCACTCATGTAACCAAGCCTAGACGCTGAAGCCTGTGACAAACTTGAATCCTATGCAAAGCGTCGCCCAGGCTTTAGAAAATCTCAACCAAATGACCTCAGGTCCACTGTTTGAGCGCCTCGGCAACCTGTTTAGCTCCGCCGGACACGAACTGGCACTTGTGGGCGGACCGGTTCGAGACGCATTCCTGGGCCGCAAGTCTCCAGACCTAGATTTCACCACCAGCGCCCTCCCCGATGAGACCATCGCCATCCTGAAGGGCAACGTCGATTCCTGGTGGGACATCGGCAAGGAGTTCGGCACCATCGGTGCCCGCATTGGCGACGACACGGTTGAGATCACCACCTACCGCGCCGATGAATACGATCCCGAGAGCCGAAAGCCGCTGGTGGCCTTCGGCAAGAGCCTCGAGGCCGACCTCTATCGCCGTGACTTTACCGTCAATGCCATGGCACTGAGGTTGCCGGGTCAGATCTTCGTCGATCCGTGCAACGGACTTCAGGACCTGGCCGATGGCGTGCTCAAGACGCCAATCGCACCCGAAGACTCGTTCTCCGATGATCCGCTGCGCATGCTGCGCGGGGCACGTTTTGCCAGCCAGCTTGGCTTCGAGATTGAAGTTGCCACCTTCGATGCCATGAAGGCCATGACCGAGCGACTAAAGATTGTCAGCGCCGAGCGGGTAAACGTGGAACTCACCAAACTTCTGCTTGGTGCCCACCCCCGGCTGGGCTTAGAGGCCCTGGTAGACAGCGGCCTGGCCGCCGTGGTGCTGCCCGAACTGCCCGCGCTGAAGCTTGAGGCCGACGAACACCACCACCACAAGGATGTCTACGAGCACACTCTGCGAGTGGTGGAACAGGCCATCGACTATGAAAAGGACTACGGCCTAGAGGGCGATTTCGTGCTCCGCTTCGCCGCCCTGATGCACGATGTGGGCAAGCCAGCCACCAAGCGCAACGAACCCGGTGGTGCCGTCTCGTTCCATCAGCACGACCTGGTGGGTTCCAAGATCACGGCCAATCGAATGCGCGACCTCAAGTTCGACAACGCCACCATCAAGGCCGTCAAAGAACTGGTGCGCCTGCACCTGCGTTTCTTCGGCTACGGCGAGAACGACCCCTGGACCGACTCGGCAGTTCGCCGCTATGTGCGCGATGCCGGCGATAACCTGCTTCGCCTCCACGCCCTAACCCGCGCCGATGTAACCACCCGCAACAAGCGCAAGGCGGATCGCCTCGCCCACGCCTACGACGATCTTGAACGCCGCATCGAGGTCCTGGCTGAGGAAGAAGAGCTGAATGCGATTCGCCCCGACCTGGATGGCAACGACGTGATGCGCATTCTCGACATCAAGGCCGGTCCGGCAGTCGGTGAGGCTTACAACTTCCTAATGGAACTGCGGATGGATGAGGGGTCCATCGGTGCCGAAGAAGCAGAAAAACGCTTGCTTGCTTGGTGGCAGAACCGCTAATCTAGAAAGGTTGCGCTCTTTGGCACCATTGCCGCAGGCAGTGCAACAGATGCTTTACCCTCCTGCTACAGAAATCCTGTGGCCGTTCTAGTCCGAAGGAGGTGGGTTAATCATGCATCAGTACGAGCTAATGGTTCTTCTAGACCCTACCGTCGAAGAGAAGACCGTCGCTCCAAGCCTCGACAAGTTCCTCAATGTAATCCGCAACGGTGAAGGCACCGTTGACAAGGTTGACATCTGGGGCCGTCGTCGTCTGGCTTACGAGATCAACAAGAAGACCGAAGCGATCTACGCAGTTCTAAGCCTCACCGCTAAGAGTGCCGACATCGTCGAGCTTGACCGTCAGCTGAAGCTGTCGGAAGCAGTTCTTCGCACCAAGGTGCTGCGCGCCGAAGAGGCAATCGTAAGCATCAACCCAGTAGACATCCCAGAGGTTTCCGCCGCTGAGTTGGCTGCTGAGAAGCCAGCCAAGCCACACCGCTCGGGCAAGCCTGCCCGCAAGGCGAGCGAGTAAAGACTATGGCCGGGGAAGTAAACGTCACGATTGTAGGCAACTTAGCCGCCGATCCTGAGTTGCGTTACACCCAGGGTGGCGTTGCAGTCACTTCACTGCGTGTGGGTTCCACCCCACGCACCTTCAACCGTCAGACCAGCCAGTGGGAAGATGGCGAGACCGTATGGGTTCGCTGCACCGCTTGGCGTGAGCTAGCCGAGAACATCGCTAACTCGCTGCACAAGGGAACCCGCGTTGTGGTTACTGGTCGTTTGAAGGCTCCATCGGCTTACCAGGCCGCCAACGGCGAGGCACGCGCTTCGCTAGAGCTCGAGATTGAGGACATCGGTGCTTCGTTGCTTCGCGCAACCGCCACCGTCACCAACCGAGTTCGTGAGGCCGGCGCCGTCGGTGGACGAAGCGACAACCCATGGGGCGATGTCCCAGCAACCCCTACCCGCAGTGCCGCTCCTAGCGACGACGCCTGGGCAAACCCAGGTACCGCCGCCGGCGTAGACGACACCCCGTTCTAAATCTTTAGAGACTTTTAAGGAGAAAATCATGGCTGCAAAGAGCGACCCACGTCGTAAGCCACGCAATGCAAAGAACGCCAAGCTTGCCCCAGTTAAGGCAATCAAGGTTGGCGTAATCGACTACAAGGACATCGCAACCCTGCGTAAGTTCATCTCGGACCGCGGCAAGATCCGCGCCCGTCGCATCACCGGCGTTTCCGTACAGGAGCAGCGCCTTATCGCCCGTGCCATCAAGAACGCTCGCGAGGTAGCTCTGCTTCCTTACGCTGGCGCTGGCCGCTAAGGAGTAATCGAATGTCGAAGCTTATTTTGACCACCGAAGTTACCGGTCTAGGTGCTGCAGGTGAAGTTGTTGAGGTAAAGAACGGTTACGCCCGTAACTACCTACTGCCACGCGGCTTTGCCGTGCTATGGACCAAGGGTGGCGAGAAGCAGGTTGCACAGATCCGTGCAGCTCGCGACGCACGTGCCCTTGCTACCACCGAAGAGGCAGTCGCACTAAAGACCGCCATCGAGGCAGCCACCGTAAAGGTAGCCGCAAAGGCTGGCGTTGGTGGCCGTTTGTTCGGTGCAGTTAAGACCACCGATGTTGCCAAGGCTGTTGCAGCCGCTGGCCTCGGCGAGATTGACAAGCGCAAGGTTGAGTTTGTTGCACCAATCCGCACCACCGGTGCGCACGTTGCAACCGTTCGTCTGAACTCAGAGCTAAGCGCCAAGATCAACCTCCAGGTTGTAGCCGCTAAGTAGTAACACCGCTTCGAGGGCGGGTCTCTTTCGGGAGGCCCGCCCTCAACTTTTAACTTGGATTCCAAATGTGTGGCCAGCACTACATACGAGGCAAACGCCAGGTTAAGGAAATTTAGGAACTGTTCTCGATTGCGAATAGATTGCCGAGGCATTTCCAAAGGTTATCCACAACCTTTTAGTAGAGGTTTAGAGTTTGCCGATAAAGTTATCCACAGGTCGCATACCCTTATAACTAAAGGGTTATAGGGGTTTTTCAACAATCTACCCACAGGGTTGTCCACAACTTACCCACAAGTTAGACGGCGTGTCTAGGCAGTTGTCCACAGGTGATTCCACAGGTCCACTTGAAGGTTAAATGTCGGTGACCGATGCTGTACTAGTCGTAATAGGTTTTCAGGAGGAATTCATGAGTTTGGCAGCCGTTCCAGCACCAGACAATGGCGCCATTCGGGTTCTTCCCAGCGACATGCTGGCAGAGCAAAGCACCCTCGGTGGCATGCTGCTCTCCCAAGAGGCCGTGGCCGAAGTTTTCGAGGTTGTTAAAGGCGTAGATTTCTATGCCCCAAAGCACGAGCTAATTTTTGACGCAATCGTCACGCTCTACGGCAAGGGCGAACCAACCGACGTAATCACGGTTACCGACGAACTCACCAAAGCCGGCAATCTGGTTCGTGCCGGCGGGGCAGACTACCTTCACACTCTCACCGCTGTGGTTCCAACCGCGGCCAGCTCCGTCTACTACGCCAACATCGTCCGCGACAAAGCCATTCTTCGTCGTCTCGTAGAGGTGGGCACTCGCATCGCTCAGATGGGCTACAACAACGAGGGCGAGATCGAAGAGTTGGTCAACGCTGCCCAGGCAGATGTCTACGCGGTTGCCAGCCAGGGCATGGGCGAAGAATTCTCCACCCTCGGAGACTCAATGCAGTCGGCCATCGATGAAATCGAAATGGCCCAAAATCGCGGCGGAGACCTCATCGGTGTGCCAACCGGCTTCGCCGAACTAGACGAGATGACCCATGGTCTGCACCCGGGCCAGCTCATCATTGTTGCCGCCCGTCCGGCAGTGGGTAAGTCAACGCTCTCGCTTGACTTCGCCCGAAACGCGGCAATTCGTCACAACAAGCCGGCCATCTTCTTCTCGCTTGAAATGGGCCGCTCCGAGATCGCGATGCGCATGCTGTCCGCCGAGACCAGCATTCCGCTGCAAAACATGCGTAAGGGCACCGTCGACAACTCCGACTGGACCAAAATCGTCTCGGTTCGCGGCCAACTCAACTCGGCTCCGCTCTACATAGATGACAGCCCAAACCTCACCCTGGTCGAGATTCGTGCCAAGTGCCGCCGTCTGGTCAAGCAGTACAACCTGCAGCTGGTAGTAATCGACTACATTCAGCTGCTAACCAGCGGCAAAAAAGTAGAGAGCCGTCAGCAAGAGGTTTCCGAATTCTCGCGTGCCCTAAAGCTGTTGGCAAAGGAGCTCAAGGTTCCGGTAATTGCCATTTCGCAGCTAAACCGTCAGAGCGAGCAGACCAAAGATAAAAAGCCAGATATTTCGCAGCTTCGAGAGTCGGGCTCGCTAGAGCAAGACGCCGACGTAGTCATTTTGCTGCACCGCGAAGGCATGTCCGAAAAGGACCACCCGCGGGCGGCCGAGGCCGACCTAATCTTGGCCAAGCAAAGAAACGGTCCTACCGGTACAGTAACCGTGGCCTTCCAGGGGCGCTACTCACGCTTCGCAAATATGAAACCATAGAGGCGTGCAACTCCTTCTGCTACTAAGAGCCATGGTCTACCTAGAGGTAGGTCTCGTAATCACGTTCTCGCAGGTACACGACTATGGGGTTGGCATCATGGCCATCACCAGTTTCGGTATTGGCTATGCCATGGTCAGCGTTCTGGTTGCCCTGGTTCAGCGCAAGAAGATGGCCGCCTACGAGGCGGTGCCGCTCACGATCTTTGCCCTGGGCATTGGCTTGGCAGCAACCCAGCTCAATTCGCACACTCAGGTTTTCTGGTACCCAATGCTGATCGTCATCTGGGGTCTAGCCAGCGCCGGATTCGAGTTTCTTCAGGCCAGAAAGAGCGGTTTCAAAAGCCAGCTTGGCAGCGAACACCTAATCAGTGCGGTGCTGGGCATGCTGCTCGCCCTGCTCTACGCGTTTGTGCGGCTACAAGAGATTGACGCGGTTGGGTTCTTTGGCGCTTACATGATTCTCAGTGCCGTCCACCTGGGTATCTCTGCGGTCTCCGCTCGCAAGAACTGACCCAATCGCTCTTCAGACTCTTAAGTTAGGCTTAAAGCATGGCCAACCCAAATACCAAAATCGGCGTAAACGTCTTTTTGACACTGTCGCTAATAGCCGCCGTTCTGGTGGGCATCATCGTATACGGCGGAATCCGTAACATCGAGGAATCGCTTATTTGGGCCGGAATCACCTTCATCGTTGTGCTGGTGGGAATTGCCACAATGGCACTCACCGTGAAAGACGACGACCACAATCCAGACGAACCCCGTCTGAAATAGACCAGAATTACAAAAAACCGCCCGGATAACTTCGGGCGGTTTTTGCTTTAAGCCTTGATTGCTTGGCTAGCGCTGAACTCGCTTGGCCAGTTCGGCGGCCACACCAACGTAGGTCTGTGGCTTGAGAGCCATTAGTCGGTCCTTGGCTTCCTGCTGCAGCTCGAGGCCGTTGACAAAAGTGACCATGTCCTCGCCATTTACGCGCTTGCCACGAGTTAGTTCCTTGAGCAGTTCGTATGGGTTGGAGATGTTGCTTCTACCGGCTGCAACCTCAACGCGGATCAGGGTCTGGATTGCCTCGCCTAAAACCTCCCAGTTGTCGAGCAAGTCGGCCATCAGCACGCCCTCGCTCAGTTCAAGCTGGCCCAAGCCACGGGTCACGTTGTCCAGCGCGAGGACCGAGTGGCCAAGACCAAGACCGATGTTGCGCTGCGACGAGGAATCGGTGAGGTCGCGCTGCATACGGCTGGTAACCAGGGTGTTGGCCAGGCTATCCAAGATTGCGTTCGACAACTCCAGGTTGCTTTCGGCGTTCTCGAAACGGATTGGGTTCACCTTGTGCGGCATGGTGCTAGATCCGGTGGCACCGGCAACCGGAATCTGCTTGAAGTAGTTGAGGCTGATGTAGGTCCAGACATCGGTGCAAAGGTTGTGCAGAATGCGGTTGAACAGCGAAACCGAACCGTAGACCTCGGCCTGCCAGTCGTGACTCTCGATCTGGGTGGTGAGCGGATTCCAGGTGAGGCCTAGCGAAGTTACAAAAGCCTCTGACTCGGCGACCCAGTTGACGGCAGGGGCGGCAACCACGTGAGCCGAGAAGGTTCCGGTGGCACCGCTGAACTTGCCTAGGTACTCCTGTGCACGAATCGCCTTTACCTGGCGCTCCAGACGGAAGATGAATACGGCGAGCTCTTTACCCATGGTGGTTGGAGTTGCCGGCTGGCCGTGGGTGCGGCTGAGCATAGGAACCTGGGCGTAGTTTGCGCTCATTTCGCGCAGCTTGCTCAGCAGGGTCTCAACCTTTGGGAGCCACACCTGGTTGATGGCATCACGCACGGTGATGGCGTAGGACAGGTTGTTGATGTCCTCGCTGGTGCAGGCAAAGTGGGCAAGCTCCAGCAGATCGTCGCGACCAATCTGGGTCAGGCGCTCGCGGACAAAGTATTCGACGGCCTTCACATCGTGCTGGGTTACGGCCTCGGTTTTGGCAAGCTCGGCCACCTCATCGTCGCCGAAGTTGGCAACAACGGCGCGCAGTTTGGCAATCTGTTCATCGGTGAACGGACGGGCCAGACCCAGCACATCGCGGTTGGCTAGGTGGATCAACCACTCAATCTCTACGTGGATGCGGGCTCGATTGAGGCCGGCCTCCGAAAGGTGAATGCCGAGGTCGGAGACCGCCGCGCGGTAACGGCCATCAAGCGGGGAAAGGGGCTGAATTGAAAGATTGCTCACCCGTCTATTTTGCCAGTTATCCCCAGATTCCAGAGCCTGCTCTGCGGACTGGGTTTCGGAGCGAAAAACTAGGTGAATGAACACAGCAGCCGATCACCTCCGTGCCGCGGCCGATGCCCTGCGTTTGGCACATCCAGACGCTACCAAGTGGGATTCCCCGGCTGCTCGGGCCTTTCGTCAGGAACTCGATCTGATTGCTCAGGACATAGAACGAGCTGGGCAGATTATCGAGGACGTAGAAAAGGCAGAACTGATAATCCGAGCAATAGAACTGGCGGCTACCCTTTGAGTTCTGAGGTAATCCGATACGACGAGACCGAGATTTTGCGGGCCATCTCTCACACCGATCTGGTCCACGGCATTCTCAAATCTGGTCAGGCTGCGCTCCTAGGGATGCCGCTAACCCTCGAACTTTACGCCGTCGAGGTCTTGGCCATTTGTCAGCGCCTCACCCGGCTCACTCAATCTTGCCTGGTAACTCAGGGCAACTACGGCCGGGTAGAAACCCAGCTACCCGCCGATTTCAGCCAGCGCGCCAGCGGGCTAATGCCAACGCTTGCCGGCGGTGTGGCGGCTGCCCTCACCTGGTTGCCCAATGTGGGGCAGGGCATGGTGGCCGCTACTCGGGCGGGCAAAGTTATGGAGCTGGCGCCAACCAACCTCACAGACTTGGTATCCAACCTCAGTCGGCTGCAAGCCGAGCAGCCGGGCAGCATCAGGGTCGAGCAAATTGCCGGCGAAGGCCCCCGCCAGTTTGTGGCATACCTGCCCGGCATGACACTGAGCACAGTGGCTTCCGCGCGAGACCCCTTCAACCTGACCAGCGGCATCTACGCCCTGGCGGGTTCGGGTGCATCCGATGCCGAGGCGGCGGCTACGGCCGCTCTGCGTAAGGCGGGTGTGGGTGCCAAGCCCGGAGACAAGGTCACGCTGGTCGGATATTCGGAAGGAGCCTTGGTTGCGGCCAATCTGGCCAAAACCGGCGAGTTCAAGGTCTCCGGAGTGGTTTCTATTGGCGGTCAGGTGGGCAATGTCTCGGTGCCCAAGTCGGTTCCGGTTCTCAGCATCGAACACAATCTCGACCTACCGGCCAAGCTAGACCTCAAAGACAACCCAAACGGTCAAAATTGGCTATCGGTGACTCTCCCAAGTACCAATCCGCTCAATGCTCACGACATTGGCAACTACCTGGAGTCTGCTAAGCACGTTGATGCCGGAGGTTACTCGGCGGTTGCTCGCAAACTACAAGAAATGCTGCCCGCAACCCCGCAAACGGTAACCGGCAACCTGTACCGGACTGAGTTAATTGGCTAGAGAATCCGGAAAAGCTTAAAAACGGCCCGGGTAAAGAACGAGGCCACGCTCATCACAATGGCACCCAACACTGCCCAGCCCAGTGCCTCCCAGCTGAGGCCCGCATCACTGAAGCCTTGAATGGTCAGCCCACCGCCGTGAATCAAGCCACTCAGGTAAGCCACAAAAACCAGCAGGGCGCCGTTGATGAGGAACGAGATCAGGCCAAAGGTCAGCAGATAGAGCGGAAACGCCAGCACCTTGATTACCGGGGCAACGATTGCCGACACCAAACCGAAAATGGCACCCACAAGCAGAAACGATGCAATCTGCGTCCAGATATTGTCGCCGCCGTAGGGATGCAGAGCAATTGCGGTGACAATCATTGTGGTCAGCCAGAGACCAGCGGCATTGATAACAGTTCCAACGAGAAAACGGCGCATGAAACGATTCTGCCAGTTTGCCAACTAAATTGGATTCTGTGAGTCCAGAAGACACCCAAGATGCACCGATGGTGCAGTTCCTCAACCATGAGGGAGAATTTCGAGTACCGAGCGAATGGGCTCACTACGGGGAGTACCTTCGCAAGCTAACCGAGGCCGATTACCTCAAGTTTTACCGCGACATGGCCCGAATCCGCCGCTTCGATAACGAAGCCACCGCGCTGCAGCGCCAGGGTCAGCTTGGCCTCTGGATTCCGGCCATCGGCCAGGAGGGCGCCCAGATCGGTTCTGGCTACGGTGTTGGCCCCAACGACCACATCTTCCCGTCCTACCGCGAACACGGTGTGGCAATCACCCACGGAATCGACCTGATGTCGATTCTCAAAATGCTTCGCGGTGTAAACCACGGCGGCTGGAACGCCGACGAGACCCGCTTTCACCTGTACGCCATCGTGCTTGGCTCGCAGGTGCCTCACGCCACCGGCTATGCCATGGGCGTCAAGTTCGACGGCAAGATGGGCACCGGCAACCCCGAGGTAGACGAGGCCGTAATTACTTACTTCGGCGATGGTGCAACCGCCGAGGGCGATGTATCCGAGGGACTCCTCTTTGCCGGCATCAACCAGACCCCGCAGGTTTTCTTCTGCCAGAACAACCAGTGGGCCATCTCAAGCTCTAGTGCCGCAATGATTCCGGCGCCGCTCTACAAGCGCGGCGAGGGCTTTGGCGTGCCGGGAGTTCGAATCGACGGAAACGATGTTTTGGCCGCCTACGCGGTCACCGCCAAGCACATGGACGACGCCCGCGCCGGACGCGGCCCCTACTTCATCGAGGCACTGACCTACCGCATCGGTGCCCACACCACCAGCGATGACCCCACCAAGTACCGCAGCAACGACGAGGTGGAGTTCTGGAAGACTCGCGACCCACTGATTCGTCTGGAGAAGTTCCTGCGCCGTCAGGGAGTTGGCGACAACTTCTTCGAGGACGTGGCTGCCGATGGCGACAAGCTCGCCGCCGAAATCCGTGAGGCAACTTTTGCCCTCACCAACCCGCCATTCGAACTCATGTTCAAGCACGTTTACTCCGAACCACACCCGCTCATCGAAGAGCAGCTGGCCTGGCTCACCGAGTACGAGGCTTCGTTTGAGGACGACGCCCATCCTTCGACCGGACTGCACAACATTGCACCAGAGGGCGGTGCCGCATGAGCAACTATGTAGACATGGCAATCGCCAAGGCCATCAACGCTGGCCTGCGCAAGGCTATGGCCAACGACCCCAAGGTGCTGCTTTTTGGTGAGGACATTGCTGAACTGGGTGGCGTTTTCCGTGTGACCGAGGGCATCCTGGGCGAGTTTGGCCCAACCCGAATCATGAACTCACCGATCGCCGAGTCCGGCATCGTGGGCACCTCCATCGGTTTGGCCATGCGTGGCTACCGTCCGGTTGTTGAGATTCAGTTTGACGGCTTCATCTTCCCTGCGTTTGATCAGATCACCACTCAGCTGGCCAAGCTCACCAACCGCTCCGAGGGCACCCTCAAGATGCCGGTTGTGATTCGCGTTCCATTCGGTGGCGGCATCGGTGCGGTTGAACACCACTCCGAAAGCCCCGAGGCATACTTTGCGCACACTCCGGGTCTGCGTGTGGTCAGCCCGAGCAACCCAAATGACGCCTACTGGATGATTCAGCAGGCAATCGAGAGCGACGATCCGGTCTTGTTCTTCGAGCCGAAGCGACGCTACTGGCAGAAGGGTCCGGTAAACCTGGACACCCCTGCCCTGCCGCTGCACAGCGCCCGGGTTCTGCGTGAAGGTCACCACGTGACCATCGCCTGCTACGGCCCAATGGTTACCGTTGCGCTGCAAGCCGCCGAGATTGCCGCCCAGGAGGGCACCAGCCTCGAGGTTATCGACCTACGTTCTATCAGCCCAATCGACTTCAGCACCGTAATTGATTCGGTGAAGAAAACCGGTCGCCTGGTTGTGGCTTCCGAGGCCAGCACCTTTGTCAGCGTGTCCAGCGAGGTGGCCGCCCGAGTGGCCGAGCAGGCGTTCTATCACCTTCAGGCACCGGTCATCCGTGTGGGTGGCTTCGATATTCCTTACCCACCGGCCAAACTCGAAGAAGTATTCCTGCCAGATGCCGACCGCATCCTCGAGGCCGTCGACCGTTCACTGGCCTACTAGGAAGGCAACACCATGAGTCAGCTTGCTTACTTCAACCTCCCAGATGTGGGCGAAGGCCTAACCGAGGCCGAGATTGTCACCTGGATGGTCAAGCCCGGCGATGCCGTAACAGTCAACCAGGTGATCTGCGAGATTGAAACCGCCAAGAGCCTGGTGGAACTTCCGGTGCCTTTTGCCGGTGTGGTCACCGCATTGCTTGCCGCCGAGGGCGACACCGTCGAGGTTGGTAAGCCAATCATTTCGGTCACCGTCTCCGATGGTGCCGTGGGCGCAAGCGGCCCAGCCGCCGGCCCAACCACTCAGCTTCACACGGCAGTAGCAACCGCGGCCGAGATTGCAGCAAACACCGTCTCGGCTCAGCACGCAGCCGCGGCCACCGAGGCGGTTGCCGACACCGCAGCGAGTGTTTCTGAAGAAAAGGCGCAACCCAACCTGGTTGGTTACGGTGCTTCAAACGCGGGCGCCGGCACCCGCCGCCGCGGTCGTTCGGTGCCGGGCGGAGTCCCGATGGTGGCCGCCGCCACTTCGGCCATCCCGGTGGCAGCCGCGCACCAGCCCATCAGTGTTGTTATGGGCGAGGAGGCAATCTTTGCCAAGCCGCCAACCCGTGCCCTAGCCAAGGAGCTTGGCGTTGACATCACCAAGGTGACCCCGAGCGGCCTGGCCGGCGAGGTCACTCGCGAAGACGTGATGGCCGCCGCATCGCAGGCATCGGTGTTCCGCAACCTTTCAACTCCTGAGGCACCGAGCGAGCGCGAAACCCGCATTCCGGTGAAGGGCGTTCGCAAGGCAATCGCCAACGCCATGGCGACCTCGGCGTTCCAGGCTCCGCATGTGAGCATCTTTGTTGATGTGGATGCAACCCGAACCATGGAGTACGTGAAGCGCCTAAAGGCCTCCACCGACTTTGCCGGCGTTAAGGTGACCCCACTGCTGATCATGGCGAAGGCCATGATGTGGGCGGTTCGCCGCAACCCAATGGTCAACGCCACCTTCACCGAGGAAGAGATCATTGTTCACAACTTCGTGAACTTTGGCATCGCGGCCGCCACTCCGCGTGGATTGATCGTGCCTAATATCAAGGACGCCGACAAGCTTTCGATGCTTGAGCTGGCCAAGGCCATCGAGCAGCTGGCCGCTACCGCGCGTGAGGGCAAGACCCAGCCAGCCGAGATGGCCAACGGAACCATCACCATCACCAACATCGGTGTATTTGGAGTAGATACCGGTACCCCGATCCTCAACCCGGGCGAGTGCTCGATTGTGGCTCTCGGCTCGATTCGTCCAAAGCCGTGGGTGGTTAACGGAGAGATTCAGGTTCGCCAGGTGACCACCATCGGAGCCACCTTCGACCACCGCGTTGTCGACGGGGACGTTGCCAGTCGCTTCGTTCAGGACGTGGCCTCGGTCATCGAAGAGCCAGCGCTGCTGCTGGACTAGTCAACTGACCTTGGGCTGGCTGCCCAGACGTGTATTGACAATCATTATCAATAAGAAATAGCCTTGCAGCATGCGCAAAATGCTGAGGCTGAGGCTGCCAATTCTGGTTGGCGTGGTCGCGCTTTGCCTGTCCGGCTGTGCTCCAATCATCAACGGGGGCAGTTCGGGCAAACCGAATGGCGGCAATTCAGGCCCTTCCGCCCCAGTTTCGGTGGTTGCCTCGGTGAGGGTTTGGGCCGACATCGCTCAGGTCATCGGTGGCAAGTATGTTGCGGCCAGCGCGGTGGCTGCGCTACCGGGCCAAGATCCGCACAGTTATCAGACCACGGTGCGAGACCAGCTGGCGGTAAATCGTGCCGATATAACCATCACCAACGGTGGCGGTTATGACCCGTTCTTTGCTCAGTTGGTTGCCAATAAGCCGCGCTCCAGTGCCAGCGCTGGGCTCAATTTGGTTGCCAGGCTCAAGTCGGCACACCTGATGGTCGACCCCAATCCTCACCTCTGGTACGACCTCGAATACGTTCGGGTGCTGGCCGGCGTGATTGGCCGCACCGAAGCCGCCGCCACCAAAAACCCCGCGGCGCAAACCAGCATTCTGGCAAATACCGCCAATTTTCAGCGCGGCATCCAGGCGCTAGCAAAGCAACAGCAGGCGCTTATGAAGCGAGTCGTGGGCAAGCCAGTGCTGGTAACAGAACCGTTTGCCTCCAGAATGCTTCGCCACCTTGCCCTGATCGATGACACTCCCGTGGAATTCAAGAACGCGGTGGAGCAGGAACAGGATGCCTCGCCCAAGGTGATGCGGGAAATGCAGTTGCGGCTGGCAAGCCATCGGGTTGCCCTGCTACTGGTAAACCTGCAAACCGAGGGCAGCCAAACCAATCAACTTATGCAGTGGGCGCACGAGAGTGGCGTTGCGGTCCTGGCGCTGAGCGAAGTCTTGCCGGCCGGCGCTCACTATCTGGGCTGGATGCAAACGAATCTAGACGAGATCGCGAGGGCTATTCACTGATGGCAGAGCAGAAACCGGCCGTGGTGCGCATTCAAAATGCCACCCTCTCCTACGGAGAAACCACGCTGTGGACCGACCTAAACATCGAGGTCAAGCCCAATGAGTTCATCGCGGTAATCGGGTCCAACGGTTCCGGAAAGACCTCATTGCTCCGCGCCATTCTTGGCCAGGAGCCCCTCACCACCGGTCAAATCACCGTGGTGGGCAAACCGGCCGGACAGGCCAACCACCGCATCGGCTATATCCCGCAGCACCGCAGCACCGACACCGATGTGCCGCTGCGAGCCCGCGACCTGCTTCGCCTGGGCTACGACGGACATCGCTGGGGCCTGCCGCTGCCCACTCGCAAGATGCGGGCACGGGTAAATCACGTGCTGGATTGCATTTCGGGCCACGAACTGGCAGACAAGCCGGTGGGCACGCTCAGTGGCGGGCAGTTGCAGCGCTTCAGAGTGGGTCAGGCTGTCATCGGGAGCCCGGATCTGATTCTGGCCGACGAGCCGCTCAGTGCCTTGGACCTGCACCAGCAGCAGGCGGTGGCCAACCTCATCGATGAGGAGCGCCGCGAACATCAGGCTGCGGTTTTGTTCGTGACCCACGATGTGAACCCCATCCTGGGAATGGTGGACCGCGTGCTTTACCTGGCCAACGGCCGCTTTCGGATTGGAACCCCCGACGAGGTGCTGCGCAGCGACGTGCTCAGTGAGCTATACGGAACCGCGGTCGATGTGGTTCGCAATCAGGGTCGAATTGTGGTGGTTGGCGTACAGGATCATCACCACCACCCAGACGAGGAATGGGTCTAGCTCATGATCTTTAACTTCAACGACTATGCCGACCTGCTTCCACTTATCACCAACTCGCTCATCGCCGGCGCGCTGCTGGCACTGGTTGGCGGGCTCATGGGCGTGTTCGTGAACACCAGAGATATGTCCTTTGCGGTCCACGGAATCAGCGAACTCAGTTTCGCGGGCGCCTCATTTGCGCTTTTGGCGGGCACCGATGTGGTGCTCGGCTCCATCGCCGGTTCGCTGGTTGCCGCCGGACTCATCGGGGTGCTGGGAGCCCGAGCTCGGGAACGCAACTCGATAGTGGCCGTCCTTATGCCGGCCGGACTCGGACTTGGAATCCTGGCGATTTCGCTTTATCGCGGCACCGCTCTCAACAAGTTCGGACTGCTCACCGGACAGATCGTCTCTGTGGATGTGCCGCAGCTAGCCTGGCTGGCCGGAATCAGCATCTTCATCCTCGCTGTGCTTGCCCTGATTTGGCGCCCGCTGGCCTTTGCCAGTCTGGACCCGGAGGTAGCAACCGCAAGAGGAGTGCCGACCCGGCTACTCTCATTTGTCTTCATGCTGCTGCTCGGCCTGGCGGTAGCTGCCAGCGTGCAGGTGGTTGGGGCACTGCTGGTTTTGAGCCTGCTAGTTACTCCTGCCGCCGCGGCCCTGCGCGTGACCAAGGTTCCCGCGCTGATGGCCCTGCTCTCAGTGGTGTTCGCACTGACATCGGTGCTGGGCGGAATCTTGCTGGCGGTGGGTGCCGGCCTGCCGATCAGCCCGTATGTCACCAGCGTCTCATTCCTTATCTATGTGGTCTGTCGCCTAATCGAGAGGATTAGAAAGTGACGGTGAAGCGCAATACCCGACAGAAGGATGCGGTTCGGCACGCCCTGGGTGAGGCCAGTGGCTTTGTCAGCGCTCAGGACCTGCATCAGGTACTTCGCAATCACGGCAGTACCGTTGGCTTGGCAACCGTGTATCGGGCGCTCGCCGATTTGGCTCAGGCGGGAGACGCAGATAGCCTGCAGTCCACCACTGGAGAGACACTATTCCGAGCCTGCGGACCGGCTCATCACCATCATTTGATTTGTACCGGATGCGGAATAACCGTCGAAATTGCCGCCTCGACGATTGAAACCTGGGCCGGTCAGATGGCGGCAGAACACGGATTCAGCCAGGTGACGCACACCGTCGAATTGTTCGGTTTATGCCAAAAATGCAAAAAATCGGCCGATAGTTTAGAACCAAGACTTGCTTAAGCCCAGCAACCTCGCCTAAACTTGAGAAGTTGCCTCGGTGCAACCACAAATTCTTCAAGCTCCTACCCATTTGGGTTCTACGGGGCTTACCCCATAAAGGAGACGAAATGGCAGCCTATTGCCAGGTAACTCAGACTGGACCTCAGTTTGGTCACAGCGTTTCGCACGCTCAGAACAAGACCAAGCGTCGTTTCGACCCAAACATCCAGAAGAAGACCTACTACGTGCCTTCGATGAAGCGCAACGTAACCCTTACCCTCAGCGCACGCGGCATCAAGGTCATTGATGTTCGTGGCATCGAGGCAGTTGTAGCCGAGCTTGTCGCCCGCGGCGAGAAGATCTAAGGAGCACTCAGATGGCTAAGAAGGACAAGGACATCCGTCCAATCATCAAGATGAAGTCCACCGCCGGTACTGGTTTCACCTACGTGACCAAGAAGAACCGTCGCAACGACCCAGACCGTCTTGTACTAAAGAAGTACGACCCAGTTGTACGTCAGCACGTTGAATTCCGCGAGGAGCGCTAAAAATGGCAAAGAAGAGCAAGATCGCTCGTAACGAGCAGCGCAAGGTAGTTGTAGCTCGCTACAACGAGCAGCGCCTAGCCCTCAAGAAGGCCCTAATCGACCCAGCAAGCACCGACGAGCAGCGCGAAGCCGCTCGCCTCGGTCTGCAGAAGCTTCCAAAGGACGCTTCGCCAGTTCGTGTACGCAGCCGCGACGCCATCGATGGCCGTCCACGTGGTGTACTCAGCAAGTTCGGTGTTTCCCGTGTTCGCTTCCGCGACATGGCACACAAGGGCGAGCTACCAGGCATCACCAAGTCTTCCTGGTAGTCACCAAAACTTCGAAAGCCTCACCTTCGGGTGGGGCTTTCGCCATTTAACTCAAAACCTTAAACCTGCGGGCCAAAAACCTTCAAGTTGGCCAAATTCCGCGTGAAATAAGGGCAAAACCCCGCAACACGCCCGCAGAAATGGCCGATTTTAGTGCCCTCGATGTTAGTTTCAGAGGGACGAAAAGTCATTTGTCGTAGGTTCAGGAGGACCATTATGTCGCTTAACAAGAGTGAACTAGTAGCAGAAGTTGCAAACAAGACCGGTGAGTCGCAGGCAGCTGTAAACCGCGTGGTAGACGCACTATTCGAGGCAATCGCTGCTGAGGTTGCTAAGGGTGGCAAGGTTAGCATCCCAGGTTGGCTATCGGTTGAGAAGGGCCACCGCGCCGCTCGTACTGGTCGCAACCCACAGACCGGTGCAACCATCAACATTCCTGCAGCAGCAACCGTAAAGGTTTCGGCAGGTAGCAAGCTTAAGGCTGCAGTTAAGTAATTAACTCTTCCTTTCGAGTGCGGTGCCTTTGGGCACCGCACTTTTGCTTTAAGCGGCCGTTACTTTGCCCAAAAGTGTAGGACTTGCCGTTTAGGCTTAACAGGTGACCCCGCTAACCCAGAACCCCAGTCGTTCGCGCCTGCAACTTGGTTTAGCCGCCTCTCTGGTTACGGCACTATTGCTGATCGGCACCGCTGTTGGCCTAGCGTTTTCTGGCGCCGCGGCACCGCTGGCCATCGCCGATCCCGGGGCGCTGGTGCGCTGGGGTCAGCCCCTGGTCCGCGGCCTAAGCGACCTAGCCACCGCGGTTACCATCGGCGCTCTCACAATGACCGTGTTCGCAACCGCCAATGCCACTTGGCAGCAGCGCCGGTTGCTCAACTTGGCCAGCGCGTCGGCCATGGTTTGGGCTTTGGCAGCGCTGGTAAACCTCATCTTTACCTATCTGTCCATTACCGGCTTGGCGTTTTCAGACTCCAAGCAGTTTGGCGATGGGCTCTGGTTGTTTGTCAGTAGCATTGCGCTGGGCCAAAGCCTGGCCCTCAACGTATTGGCGGGCGCTGCGGCGGCAATCTTCAGCATCTCGGCAATGGGTTTACGCAGTTCGCTGCTCGCCATGGCTGTCGCGTTTGCCGGTCTCATCCCGCTGGCAGTAAGTGGCCATGCCTCCGGAACCCAGGGGCACGCCATGGCCGTCAATGCCTTGGGTCTGCACCTGGTGTCGGTTTCGGTTTGGGTGGGCGGTCTGGTTTCGGTGATCGCACTGCGCAGCCGCGACCAAGAATCAAATCTTGTCATTGTCAAGCGCTACAGCTCGCTGGCGCTAGCAGCCTATTTCGTGGTTGCGGTCTCCGGCATCGGCGCAGCCAGCGTGCGCATTCTCGACTTGGGGCAGCTTTTCACTCCATACGGCCAGTTGATCCTGGCAAAGGCCGCGCTGCTGCTGGCCGCCGGTGCGATGGGTGCCTACTATCGCCTCAAACTCTTGCCCAAAGCCGGAACCGCCAGGGTGTTTTGGTGGCTGGTCGGCCTAGAGCTTGGGCTGATGGGCCTGGCAATGGGCTTGGCCAGCGCACTGGCACGCACGGCTCCTCCTGCAATCAAAGAAAACCTCAGTAACCCGACCCCGGCGCAGATTCTCACCGGCCAAATATTGCCACCAGAGCTCACCGCCATTCGATGGGTCACGTCGTTCAACATCGACCTGATCTGGCTGGTTGTGGCCGTGCTTGGCATCGCGCTGTACCTGGCGGGAGTCTGGCGCCTGCACCGACGCGGCGATAAGTGGCCGATAGCTCGCACCATCAGTTGGGTGGGCGGCATGCTCACCCTTGGCTGGATCACCTGCGGTGCCATGAATGTTTACGAACAGTACCTGTTCAGCGTCCACATGATTTCGCACATGATGCTGACCATGGCGGTCCCGCTGCTGCTGGTTCCGGGCGCTCCCATCACACTGCTCAGCAGAGCAGTGGCTACCCGCACCGACGGCACCAGAGGCGTGCGCGAGTGGGTGCTCTGGGCGGTGCACACGCCATACGCCCAGTTTGTGGCCAACCCAATCGTGGCGGCAATCAACTTTGCCGGTTCGCTGGTGGTCTTCTATTTCACGCCAATCTTTGGCTGGGCCACCCGGGAGCACCTGGGTCACGAGTGGATGATCGTTCACTTTGTTATTACCGGCTACCTGTTTGTTCAGGCGCTGGTTGGAGTAGACCCCGGGCCCAAACCAATCAACTACCCGGTGCGGCTAATCATTCTGCTAGGAACCCTCACCTTCCACGCGCTGTTTGGGCTCAGCCTCATGATGGGCAACAATTTGCTGCTAGCCGACTGGTATGGAGCAATGGGCCGCACCTGGGGCCAGACCCCGATCATGGACCAGCAAACCGGAGGTGGCATTGCCTGGGGAATCGGAGAATTCCCGGCCGGTATCCTGACCCTGCTGGTTTCGGTTCAGTGGGCCAAATCCGACGCCCGCGATGCCAAGCGCCTCGACCGAGCCAGCGACCGCACCGGCAACCAGGATGTTGAGGCCTACAATCAGATGCTGGAGCAGCTGGCCAAGCGTCGTGCTAGTGCCGAGGAACGTCATTCGCAGGGAGGAGAGCGTTGAAGCAGGTAATCCTCAGCGATGAACAGCGCCGACTTTTCGAATACATCGAAAGCAGCGAGAACAACATCTTTGTCACCGGCAGGGCCGGCACCGGAAAAAGTACTCTGCTGACCCACCTCATCGAAAACACCAAGAAGCGCGTTGCCGTGTGCGCCCCGACCGGTGTGGCAGCGCTCAACGTGGGTGGCAGCACCATCCACTCGCTCTTCGGCTTTCCATTCGGAATCCTGGGTACGCAGAATCTGCGCCACCACCTAAACCGCAGCCGCCGCGAGGTGTTGGCGGCCATCGACTGCCTTATCATCGATGAGGTCTCCATGGTCAATGCCGACATGATGGACGCCATTGACACCGCCATGGGCATTGCCAAGGGCCGGCAAAAGTTGCCGTTCGGTGGAGCCCAGGTTGTGATGTTTGGGGACCCATACCAGCTGGCGCCGGTACCGGGAGGCCCGGAAGACCGCGCCTATATGGCCGAGAACTACCAGAGCAACTGGTTCTTTGATGCCCACGTCTGGCGCAAAGACTCGCTCGAACGCTATGAGCTGACAGAAATCTTCCGCCAGCACGATGAAGAGTTTAAGCACATCCTCAATGCCATCCGGGTGGGCCAGGCGACCCAGGAGATGCTGGACGTCATCAACCGCGCCGGAAACCGATTCCCGCCGCACGATAACGTGATCCGGTTGGCCACCACCAACGAAAGCGTCAACGGGGTCAACACTCAACGGCTTGCCCGCATCGAAAACCCACCGAAGTTGTTTCACGCCAGCTTCAGCGCTGGAGACCAAAAAGCATTCGGCAACACCCTGCCGGCCGAACCGGTGGTTCAGCTCAAGGTGGGCGCCCAGGTGATGTTCATCAAGAACGACGATGCCAATAAGCGGGCCAAAGACGGCACTGCCTTAAAGCGCTGGGTCAACGGCACCATCGGTACCGTGGTCGAGCTTCCGAGTTCTGGCGGAGTGATCGTCGAAACCGAAGAGGAGCGACTAGACGTTGGTGTCAGCATCTGGGAAAAGGTGCGATACGAGGTTGACGAGGAGTTTGACGAGGCAACCGGCAAGGTGAAAGAAGTCTTGGTTGCCGTGCCAATCGCCGAATTCCGCCAGATTCCGCTTCGGTTGGCGTGGGCCGTTACGGTTCACAAGAGCCAGGGGCAAACCTACGATGAGGTTCAGATCGACATGGGGCGCGGCGCCTTCAGTGCCGGTCAAACCTATGTGGCCCTCAGCCGAGTTCGCTCGCTGGAAGGCCTGTATCTGACTCGCGCCATTCGAATGAATGACATCACCGTCGATCAAAATGTGGTGCGTTTCATGAGCGGTGTTCGCGAGCCGCTCGAGGGCGAACTTTTCGACTAACCACTTACTCAAAGTTGTCACCCTGTCGCAATAGGGTAGAACTATGAACGCCATCGCCAAACTTGTAGTGCGACACAGCCGATTGGTGCTTTTCGGGTTCATTGCACTCATGGCCCTCAGCACAATTGGTGGCTTTCAGGCATTTGGCAAGTTGCAGGCAGCCGGCTACGACGATCCCGGTTCGGCGTCTGGCGTGGTTCAGCGTGTGCTGCAGTCGCAGTTTCATCAGGCTCAGCCAGACCTAATCCTCGTAAGCACCTTTAAAGACCCGGCAGACGATGCCAGCAGTGTGGCAATCGGTGCAAAGTTGCAGCAGAGCATAAGGGCAGAGGTTGGCGTCAAAAAGGTATCCAGTTATTTCACGCTGCAGAGTCCGCCGGCGCTTCGCTCCACCGATGGCAAGTCGGTTTACTTCTTTGTTTACTTCGCTAAAACTGCCGACTCAAATGCCGCTGCCAGCGCCATTCAGCACAAATACGACGGCTACTTTCACGGAGCCCGCATCTACATTGCCGGCTGGACGGCCGTAGCTGTAACAATCAATCACAGCATTGCCAAAGACCTGGCATTCGCAGAATCCATAGCCATTCCAGTCACCGTAATCCTGCTGGTTTTCGCCTTCGGATCTCTCGTGGCATCGGGGCTTCCCTTCTTGGTTGCCGTCATTTCAGCCTTCGGCGCGTTTCTCGTAATCTGGCTGGTCAGCCTCTTCACCAATGTCTCGGTGTTCTCGATAAACCTGGTCACCGGTATGTCGCTCGGACTGGGCATCGACTACGCACTCCTCATTGTTAACCGCTTCCGCGAGGAACGGGCCAAGGGCCGCGAGGTTCCCGAGGCAGTCACTCAGACCCTCAAGACCGCCGGTCGAACCGTATTCTTCAGCGGTTTCACCGTGGCAGTCGTAATGGCGGCACTCCTATTCTTCCCGCAGTACTTCCTGCGTTCATTCGCTGTGGCGGGCATGGCCGCCGTGGGCTTCGCAGTTCTGGGCGCGCTATTCCCGCTTGCCGCGCTGCTTAATCTGCTCGGCGATCGTGTCAACAAGGGCAGGGTGCTCAAGGCGGCAATAACTCCAAAGGAAACCGGCTTCTGGGAATCGATCAGCCGTGCCGTCATGCGCCGGCCTCTCCCAATCGTTTTTGTCATTCTGCTGTTTTTGGGTGGCATCACCTCCATCGCGTTCAAGGCCAACTTTGGCTTGGTGGACGACCGAATTCTGCCAAAACAGAATTCTGTGGTGGTCGCCAACGATGTGATTCGATCCAGTTTCAGTGGGCGCGAGGGTTCGCCGGTAGAGGTTTTGCTGCGCAACCCAAGTCAGAATCAGCTACTGCAGTACACCAAGCAGCTCAGTCAGCTTTCTCATGTGGTTCGGGTGCAGTCGCCTCTCGGCATAACTCAAAACGGATTCTTGGACCCGGGTTATGCACCGATCTTCGCCGACTTCCGTGCCGACGGGTATGTGCGGGTTCAGGCCATCGGCGATGTGGAACCGCGCAGCGGCCAGGGAGTAGCGCTGATCAAGCAGGTGCGTACCATAGATACGCCAATTCACTATGTGCGGGTTGGTGGCTCCGCGGCCTCGTTCACCGACTCCATCCAGGGCATCTCTAATGCGTTGCCCTGGAGTCTAGGTTGGATTGCGCTTGCCACCCTTATCCTGCTGTTCCTATTCACCGGATCGGTGCTGCTGCCGTTCAAGGCAGTGCTGCTAAATGCGCTATCGCTTGGCACCACCCTGGGCTTTCTCACCTGGGTTTTCCAATTAGACAACCTGCACTGGTTGGTCGGTCCATTCCAGGTGACCGGCTCGATCGATCTTTCAACCGTGGTTCTTGTGGTCGTAATCGCCTTCGGGCTCAGCATGGACTACGAGCTGTTCCTGCTGGGCCGCATCAAAGAAGAGCACGATCGTGGCATGTCCACCATCGACTCGGTGAGTTTTGGCTTGCAGCGTTCCGGGCGCATAGTAACCACGGCCGCCTTCGTTCTCGCGGTTTCGTTCTTCGGGTTTGTAACCAGTGGCGTTTCAATCATGAAACTGCTGGGCTTGGGCATTGCGTTTGCCATTCTGCTAGACGCCAGCATTGTGCGAGCACTTCTGGTTCCCGCACTGATGCGCCTCTTCGGTGCCGCCAACTGGTGGGCGCCCAAGTGGCTCAAGTGGGTGTATCGCAAGGCTGGCCTAGAGCACTAACGGTATTCTGTAACCATGCTCATGTCAGATCGCGATATTCGCGCAGAAATCGAAGCCGGCCGCATTGGCCTAGACCCGCTCAACATCGACCTAATCCAGCCTTCCAGCATCGATGTGCGCCTCGACCGTTTCTTCCGTCTCTTTGACAACCACAAGTACGCCTTCATCGACCCGCGTGAAGAGCAGGCCGACCTCACTCACTTCGTTGAGGTAAAGGCCGACGAAGCGTTCATTTTGCACCCGGGTGAATTTGTGCTGGGTAGCACCTACGAGTTTGTAACCCTGCCAGACAACATCGCCGCGCGCCTAGAGGGCAAGTCGAGCCTGGGCCGTTTGGGTCTGCTGACTCACAGCACCGCCGGATTTGTTGACCCAGGCTTCAAGGGTCACGTCACCCTCGAGCTTGCCAATGTTTCTAACCTGCCAATCAAGCTGTGGCCTGGCATGAAGGTGGGTCAGCTCTGCTTCTTCCAGCTGAGCTCGCCATCGGAGACCCCGTACGGCAGCGCCAAGTACCTCAATCGCTACCAGGGTCAGCGCGGCCCAACCGCGTCGCGCAGCCACCTCAACTTCCACATCACCGATGTGGGCAACGAGCCGCTAGAGCAGAAGTAGTTTCAGTCGCGGCTCTTCAATGCCGCGGCTTGAATTCAGCGCCGGGTGCTACTCGGCTACCACCGGGGCCGGGTGCACCTTTGCCAGCAACCAGATGCCAGCGGCAAGCACAATAACAATTCCGATGATGCCGTAGATGGCGGTGTGGACCACGCCAAAGGCGCCAGCGGCTGTCGTGGCCACGAACCAGAAGGTTGGGCTCAAGAAACTGGCCGCACGGCCGGTGGTTTGATAAAGCCCAAAGATCTCGCCCTCACGACCCTCCGGTGCAAAGCGAGCAACGAAGGTTCGGCTCGATGCCTGTGCCGGACCAACAAATAGCGTCAGCGCTAGTCCAAACACCCAGTAGGTAATTGGACCCCAGCTGGCGAAGGCGAAGATTGCGCTTCCAAAGGCGACCAGGCCAATCAGGCTGGCCATGATGGTGCGTTTAGTTCCGATCTTGTCATCTAGCCAGCCACCGACTGCGGCACCAATGCCGGCAACGATGTTGGCACCGATTCCGTAGAAGATGATCTCCGACTTGCTAAAGCCAAAGGCGACGGCTCCCAGAATGGCTCCAAAGTTGAAGACACCGGCCAGGCCGTCTCGATAAACGGCCGAGGCGATCAGGAATCGCAGGGCATCTGGCGAATTGCGGCGCAGCGAGCCCAGCTGCTTGAACAGCGAGCGGTAGCTCTGGGCGATGCTTTCCTTGAACATGTTGCTCTTGGCCGGAATTTCGGGCACAAACAGAGCGAGAGGAATCGTGAATACCAACATCCAGATTGCCGAGAACAGGAACAGCACTCGGATGTTTTCGGCACCGTTACTGGAGACCCCAAACAAAGGATGGGCGGGAAGCACAAAACCAACGAGGCTGAAGAGCAGCAAAGCAATACCGCCCACGTAGCCAAGTCCCCAGGCAAAACCAGAAACCCGTCCCATGTTTTTAGCGGTGGTCACCTGCTTCAGCATTGCGTAGTAGTTGATGAAGGCAGACTCCTGAACCACCGAACCTAGGCAGTAGAGGACCAGACCAAAAATAAGGAAGGCAGGATCTGGCATCACAAAGTAGGAAAGCGCCATGATCGCAATCAGTGCCGCTGAGTTGATGAGCAGCCAGCGCTTGCGGTGACCCGAGTCATCGGAGCGGCGACCAAACACCGGGCTGATCAGGGCCACCAGGATGCCGGCGACAGAACCGGCCAGGGCTAGCGCCTGAGTGTTGGCATCGGGGTTACCGAAGTAACTGCTGGTGATGTAGGTGGCAAAAATGAAGGTCTGAATGATGGTCGGATAGGGCTGTTCTGCCCAGTCCCACAGGGCCCATGACCAAGTGGCAAGTTTGCTAGTAGTTGCAGGCGCAGAATTGCTCATGGCAACAGATTATCGGTCAAATCTCAAGTTTTAGCCCGGTGGCACTGACTGAAACGGGTGCCGTAACCACGCGTTCATTTGGGGTGTCGTTGGGGGCATGAAATACCAGCAGATCGCTGCCGTCATTTCGGTGCAAAACCATGCCATGTCCGCCATTCTTAGCCCAGAGTGGGCTTTGCTGCTGCCGCCAAGGGCCAAGCACCGAGCCCGATTCCGAGGTTGCAACTCCCATGGCGTAGCCTGCCTCGCCGAAAGCGGACCAGAGCATGTGCAGCGGGCCATCGCCCGAGCGGATTAGGAACGCGCCATCGGTGAACAGTGGATCTTTCGCAAGGCCAAGCTCCTCGGGTGGGTTCACGCCGGGTGGGAACCACAGCGGCTTACTCCAGGCCGCCGAAGACGACTTGAATAGCAGGACCGGATCGCCGACGGCAGAGCCGAGGTCTGGCCTCAGTTGGCGGGCGTACATTTCGCCATCCGCGATGCCAGGCGCGGTGGCTGAACCCTCTGCACCTCGGCTATAAACAATCCAGGGAGTGCCTTCGTCGTCCACAAAAAGGGTGCCGTCCAGGCAGGGAAGTTCGCGGGGAGTAATCGGCCCAGCGCTGTGGGGCAGAAACGGTCCGGTTGCGTTATCGGCCCTGAGCACCGCGGTTCCCCGCACCTTTGCCTGTGGGTCTGAGGTTGCGAAGGTGGCAAACATGTAATAGGCGTCTCTATAGTGGTGCACCTCCGGCGCCCAGAACTGGGTGTCTGCCCAAAAATCGGCCGGTGGTCGGAAGGCCGCTATCGGACCAGCCCAGTTTTCGAAGTCGGCACTCTGATAGCAATCGAAGCCGGTGCCCGGGCCGCCCCAGAGGTTTTCATCGGTGGTGCCGTAGAGCACGTAGCCGTCATCGGTCTGCAGAATAAACGGATCGCGCATTCGGATTTCGGGGAGCTTCTTCGCCATGGTTTTAAGTTACTGGCAGACCGGATGACCCAAAACTAACCGCGGACACTACTAGGTATAGGAAGAGTGGCTAGCAGACTTGAGTCGATGCCACTCAACTTTGTGGATAACCTGCTTGACAACTTTTTTCCCTCATGTCAAACTTGAGTCCAGATGGCTCAACTTATTGGTTGGGCCTCCCCAGAGACAAACAGGAGAAAGATCACATGGCTCGTGCAGTAGGTATTGACCTAGGAACCACCAACTCTGCCGTTTCGGTACTCGAGGGTGGCGAACCAACCGTAATCGCCAACGCCGAAGGCTTCCGCACCACCCCATCGGTGGTTGCATTCACCAAGGACGGCGAAGTTCTGGTGGGCGAGACCGCCAAGCGCCAGGCCGTTACCAACGTTGACCGCACCATCGCATCGGTCAAGCGTCACATGGGCACCGACTGGAAGTTTGCCGTAGACGACAAGAAGTACACCCCGCAGGAAATCTCCGCCCGTATTTTGGCCAAGCTAAAGCGCGACGCCGAAACCTACCTGGGTGAGGCAGTAACCGACGCGGTCATCACCGTTCCTGCCTACTTCAACGACGCCGAGCGTCAGGCAACCAAGGAGGCCGGCGAGATTGCGGGCCTAAACGTGCTCCGCATCATCAACGAGCCAACCGCGGCCGCCCTGGCATACGGCCTGGACAAGGGCAAGGAAGACGAGCTCATCTTGGTTTACGACCTTGGTGGCGGTACCTTCGACGTTTCGCTGCTTGAGGTTGGCAAGGACGACGGCTTCAGCACCATTCAGGTTCGCGCTACCTCGGGTGACAACCGCCTCGGTGGAGACGACTGGGACCAGCGCATCGTTGACCACCTGGTTAAGAAGTTCAAGGAAACCACCGGCGTAGACGTAAGCAAGGACAAGATTGCCCTGCAGCGTCTGAAGGAAGCAGCCGAGCAGGCCAAGAAGGAGCTCTCGCAGGCAACTTCGGCCAACGTGCAGCTGCCATACCTGAGCCTCACCGAAAACGGCCCAGCCAACCTGGACGAAACCATAACTCGCGCCCAGTTTGAGCAGCTCTCAGCCGACCTGCTTGAGCGCACCAAGAAGCCATTCAACGATGTAATCAAGGAAGCCGGAATCAAGCTGGCCGACATCGATCACGTTGTTTTGGTTGGTGGCTCGACCCGTATGCCAGCTGTTGCGGAACTGGTCAAGACTCTCACCGGCGGCAAGGAGCCAAACAAGGGTGTAAACCCTGACGAGGTTGTCGCCGTTGGCGCCAGCCTGCAGGCCGGCGTGCTGAAGGGTGAGCGCAAGGACGTTCTGCTGATCGACGTCACCCCACTGAGCCTCGGAATCGAGACCATGGGTGGCATCATGACCAAGCTGATCGAGCGCAACACCGCCATCCCAACCAAGCGTTCGGAGACCTTCACCACCGCTGCCGACAACCAACCATCGGTGAGCATCCAGGTTTACCAGGGTGAGCGCGAGTTCACCCGCGACAACAAGTCGCTCGGAAACTTTGAGCTGACCGGCATCGCCCCAGCACCTCGTGGCGTGCCTCAGGTTGAGGTCACCTTCGACATCGATGCCAACGGCATTGTGCACGTGTCTGCAAAGGACAAGGGCACCGGCAAGGAGCAGTCGATGACCATCACCGGTGGTTCGAGCCTGAGCAAGGACGACATCGAGCGCATGGTCAAGGAGGCCGAAGAGCACGCCGCTGAGGACAAGGCTCGTCGCGAAGAGCAGGACACTCGCAACACCGCCGAGCAGGTTGTTTACAGCACCGAGAAGCTGATCAAGGAGAACGACGAGAAGCTTCCTGAGGACGTAAAGACCGAGGTTCAGGCCGACGTTGACGCACTGAAGACCGCACTGGCTGGCGAGGACATCGAGGCCGTAAAGAGCGCACTGGACAAGCTGAACACCAGCGCTCAGAAGCTTGGCGAAGCCATCTACTCGGCAGCGGCCGCAGAGGCTCCAGCCGAAGAGGCAGCATCGGGCGAAGACGTAGTTGACGCCGAGGTTGTAGACGACGAGGAAACCAAGTAATGGCAGACGAAAACTTCGCTGGCGGCGGAGCCGATGACTCCGCTTCGGAAGACTCCGGCTCGCAGAGTGCAAGCAATGCTTCGCCGGAATCTTCCGCCGCGTCCACCGACTCGGTTGACGAGGTCTTCGAAGAACTAACTGCCGGTCTCGGCGCAGTGCAGTCCAAGGAGGCCGAGCTACTGGCCGACCTCCAGCGTCTGCAGGCAGAGTTTGTGAACTACAAGGCTCGCGTTGAACGCGACCGCGATGTGGCTCGCAACAATGCAATTGCGGAGGTGCTGCGTGCGTTCTTCCCTGCGATGGACGACCTAAGCCGTGCCGAGGCACACGGAGACCTTGAGGGGTCTCCGTTTGCCGCGGTGGCAAACAAGCTGCGTGCGGCCGGCGACAAGTTTGGCCTAAAGCAGTTTGGTGCCAAGGGCGAGGTTTTCAACCCAGAGCTGCACGATGCCCTGGTTCAGACCCCAAACCCAAGCGTCACCGAAAACACCATCGCTGACGTGATTGAGCCTGGCTACCAGCTGGGTGAGCGCGTCATCCGTGCCGCCAAGGTGGCAGTCTTTCAGCCTGCTGAATAGACCCTAAATAACAAGTTTCTGCTGAACAAGAGAGGCGGTCATGGCTAGTCAAGATTGGTTCGACAAGGATTTTTACAAGATCCTTGGCGTGGCAAAGGACGTGTCCGAGGCCGAACTCAAAAAGGTTTACCGCAAGCTGGCCCGCCAGTATCACCCGGACTCAAACCCGGGTGATGCCAAGGCTGAGGCACGCTTCAAGGAGATCTCCGAGGCCTACACCGTACTGAGTGACAAGACTCAGCGTGCCGAGTACGACGCAATTCGTGCCGGCGGCGGTGGGGCCCGCTTCACCGGGGCCGGCCCAAACATGGGTGGTGCTGGTTTCGAGGATGTCTTCTCAAACCTGTTCGGCGGCGCTCGCGGTGGCGGCTTCGGTGGCGGCGGTTTCCCAGGCGGCTTCGGCGGCTTTGGCGGTCCAACTCCCGGTGCCGACCTAACCGCATCGGTCACGATCGACTTCATCGATGGGGTCAAGGGAACCACCAAGAAGCTCAGCTTCCAAGGTGGCGAAGATGTCTCGTTCAAGGTGCCTGCCGGTATCAACGACGGAGCCAAAATCAAGTTGCGCGGTCGCGGTCAGCCATCGATGAACGGTGGCCCAAACGGCGACATGCTTGTGACGGTCAACATCAAGCCACACCCGGTGTTTAGCCGCGACGGTAACAACATCCGAGTTTCGGTGCCGGTTACCTTTGCCGAGGCCGCACTGGGAGCCACCATTCAGGTGCCAACCCTGGGTGGCGAGCCGGTAAAGCTGAAGGTTGCACCCGGCACCCCAAACGGCCGCGTCTTGCGAGTGAAAGGCAAGGGCGTTGTCACCGAAAAAGTGACCGGCGACCTGCTGGCGACGGTGGAGATTGCGGTGCCGAGCCACCTGAGTGACAAGGCGGCCGAGGCGCTAAAGGCCTTCGAGGACCTGATGCCAGATGAAGATCCGCGAGCAGACTTGCTTCAGCGAGCCGGACTCCTCTAAAACGTAATCAAGGGAAGGAACGGCAATGGAAGATGTCAACGAAGATACTCCGCTGTTTGTGATTTCTGTGGCGGCAGAACTGGCGGAAATGCATCCGCAGACGCTGCGCCAGTACGACAACCTTGGCCTGGTGGTTCCCGGAAGAACCGCCGGAAAGAGTCGTCGCTACACCTTGCGAAACGTGGCGCAACTTAAAGAGGTGGCCCGACTGAGTGCCGAGGGCGTGAGTCTGGCAGGCATCAAGCGAATCCTCGATTTAGAAAATCAAAACGTGGAGCTGCGCAAGCGAGTGCGCGACCTCGAGTCGACCCTCGCCAACGAACTGATGAACCGCCCCGGAGCCCGAGTCTTTGCCTCGGGTGACCAGGGCGTCGTGAGCCTGCAACAGGGCAAGCGACCTGCCAAGAACGACGCTGTCGTTCTTTGGCGTGCAAAGTAAAACCGGCCAAAAGCCAAATAAAAGGGATTGCAAATCATGAACAACCCACAAAACCAAAACCAAGAACAAAAGTCTGCACTCGAACAGTACGGCGTTAACCTCACCGAGATTGCCAAGGCCGGCAAACTAGACCCGGTGATTGGCCGCGATGCCGAGATTAGGCGCGTAAGTCAGGTGCTCAGCCGCCGCACCAAAAACAACCCGGTGCTCATCGGTGAACCAGGCGTGGGCAAGACCGCGGTGGTCGAGGGCCTGGCCCAGCGTATTGTTGCCGGCGACGTACCGGAAAGCCTCAAGGGCAAGCAGCTAATCAGCCTTGACCTTGCAGCCCTGGTGGCCGGTGCCAAGTACCGCGGCGAATTCGAAGAGCGGCTGAAGGCGGTACTCGCCGAAATCAACGCTGCCGAGGGCCAGGTAATCACTTTCGTGGACGAGCTGCACACCCTGGTTGGTGCCGGAGCGGCCGACGGTTCGATGGACGCCAGCAACATGCTGAAGCCCATGCTGGCCCGCGGCGAGCTGCGCCTAATCGGTGCCACCACCCTGGACGAATACCGCGAACGCATCGAACGCGACCCCGCGCTAGAAAGACGCTTCCAACAGGTTTACGTGGGCGAGCCATCGGTGGTAGACAGCATTGCAATTTTGCGCGGACTGAAGGAGCGCTACGAGGCCCACCACAAGGTGACCATCGCGGACAGTGCGCTGGTTGCGGCCGCCACCCTCTCTAACCGCTACATCACCGGGCGTCAACTGCCTGACAAGGCCATTGACCTAGTGGACGAGGCCGCCAGCCGGCTGCGCATGGAGATTGACTCTGCTCCGGTGGAGATAGATGAGCTGCGCCGTTCGGTTGACCGGCTCAAGCTAGAAGAACTGGCGCTGGCAAAGGAAAAGGATGCTGCCTCAAAGGAGCGCCTTGCCAAGTTGCGCGAGGACCTCAAGGTCAAGAGTGAAGACCTCAAGGAACTGGCCGCTCGCTGGGAGCGCGAGCGTGGCGAACTCAACCGCATCGGTGAGCTGAAGACCAAGTTGGACCAACTGCGCATTGACAGCGACCGGGCTCAGCGCGAGGGCAACCTCGAAAAGGCATCGCGTCTGCTCTACGCCGAGATTCCTGCTCTGGAAAAGCAGCTGCAAGAGGCCGAAAAGGCCGAGGCCTCCGACACCGAACGCATGGTTGGCGACCAGGTCACCGAGCAGGATATCGCCGCGGTGGTTGCAGCCTGGACGGGTGTTCCGGTGGGCAAGTTGCTGCAGGGCGAATCACAAAAATTGCTGCACCTGGAGAGCGAACTTGGCAAGCGTCTGATCGGTCAGAAGCGCGCGGTCAAGAGTGTCTCGGATGCCGTTCGCCGCACCAAGGCCGGCATCGCCGACCCAGACCGCCCTACCGGTTCGTTCCTATTTCTGGGCCCAACCGGTGTGGGCAAGACCGAGCTGGCCAAGAGCCTAGCCGAGTTCCTGTTTGACGACGAAAAGGCAATGGTTCGCATCGACATGAGCGAATACGGCGAAAAGCACTCGGTCTCGCGCCTGGTGGGTGCTCCTCCGGGCTACATCGGATACGAGCAGGGTGGACAACTTACCGAGGCCGTTCGCCGCCGCCCATATTCGGTGGTGCTGTTGGACGAGGTTGAGAAGGCTCACCCCGAGGTATTCGACGTCTTGCTTCAGGTGCTGGATGACGGGCGCCTCACCGATGGCCAGGGTCGCACTGTCGACTTCAAGAACGTCATCTTGATTCTCACCAGCAACCTGGGAAGCCAGTTTTTGGTGGACCCAGACCTGAACACTCAGCAGAAGGAAGAGGGTGTGATGGCAACCGTGCGCGCTGCCTTCAAGCCTGAATTCCTGAACCGCCTGGATGACATCGTCATCTTCAGTGCGCTGGATATTTCGGAGCTTGGACAGATCGTCGAACTAAACATCGACCGCCTAACGAAGCGTTTGGCCGAGCGTCGACTGCAGCTGGCGGTTACCCCGGCGGCACGCAGCTGGCTGGCCGAAAATGGCTACGATCCCATCTACGGAGCACGTCCGCTGCGCCGCCTGATGCAGCAGCAGATAGACGACGAGTTGGCCAATCTGCTGCTGGCCGGCGCGGTTTCCGACGGTTCGCTGGTGCGGGTGGATGTAGCCTCGGATGGTAACTCGCTCATCGTAGAACCGGCAATCATTGACTAATCTCACCGACCCACAAACCGCTACCGCAGCTAAGGCCGCGCTCCAGGAACTAGCAGACCCGGAGCGCGCCAGGCACGGTCAGCTGTTTTTCAAGACCGGCCCGGGCCACTATGGCGAAGGCGACATCTTCATCGGTGTCAGCGTGCCAAACACCCGAGCAGTGGCCGCGCGCTTCAAGGATCTACCGGAGGATGAGCTGACCAAGCTGGCGCACTCGTCTATCCACGAACACCGCCTGCTGGCCGCCATTGTTCTCAGCCTGCGATTCCACCGCGAGAAGAACTCCGAGGCCAAGGCGGCGCAGTTTGCCTTCTACATGAAGTTGGCCGACGAACACTGCTGGAACAACTGGGACCTGGTAGATACCTCGGCACCCTATTTTGGGCTTTGGTTGGTGAATCACCCCGATGACCAGCTGCTCGATCGCCTCGTACACTCGGACTCGCTCTGGGACAGGCGAATCGCCATTATGCTCACCTTCGCCCACATTCGGGCTGGCGTGCTGGAGCCAACGCTTCGACTAGCGCGCATCCTCAACACCGATGGCCAGGACCTCATCCACAAGGCCGTCGGTTGGATGCTTCGGGAACTGGGCAAACAAGACAACACCAAACTGCTGGCCTACCTAGATGAAACGGCCGCCACCATGCCCCGAACCATGCTTCGTTACGCATTAGAAAAGCAGGACGAACCAACCCGCAAGCACTACATGGGGTTGGCGGCTCTAGCGGGAAACCGCTAAACTTGGATGGCATCACCAGGAGACGTCGCATAGCCCGGTCGAGTGCGCCTCACTGCTAATGAGGTAAGGACTTAAAATCCTTCGGAGGTTCAAATCCTCTCGTCTCCGCAAAATGAAACAAGCCAGCCAAGTAGGCTGGCTTTTTTCATTGCGTCACGAGAGTGCAAGCGTTCCAGAAAGTAACTCTTATTCTCAAGTGCATCAAAGTCTCGCCGTAAATAAATCGCTTGGTCGCGATCTATTTAGGCTCCGGTTCAAATCCTCTCGTCTCCGCAAGCACCAAAACCCCAGCCAAAGTGCTGGGGTTTTGAACGTTTGGCGGGTTTCAGCGGACTCGCAACAGCGAGTTCGCCCCGACAAACGAGTGCGAAGAACCCTACTCCTTGACGCGCAGCGGCCCGCGAATAACTTTGTGGTTGGCGGCCTGAGCAACTGGGCGAATGGCTATGAGGTCTAGGTTTACGTGGCCCGGAAGTTCGATGGCGTGCACAATGGCCTCTGCGATGTCCTCGGCCACAAGCGGCTCAACACCCTCGTAGACGGCATCCGCTTTTTCACGGTCGCCGGCAAGGCGGTTGAGGGTGAACTCATCGGTCTTCACCATTCCCGGCGCAATCTCAAGCACGCGAATTGGTTCGCCGGCAAGCTCTAGTCGCAGCACACCCATCACGGCATGTGCCGCAAACTTGGCCGCGTTATAGCCGCCGCCACCTTCGTAAGGCACAAGTCCCGCGGTTGAGGTGACCGTCATGACGTCGGCATGACCGGCAGCCAAAGCACCCTTGCGCAGCAGCGGAAGCAGCTTGGCCGTCACGCGCTGCACTCCAAGAACGTTTACATCGAACATCTTCTGCCATTCGGCTGGATCGGCTGCCTCCACCGAGGAGACCCCAAAGGCGCCACCGGCATTGTTCACCAGGGCGTGGACCGGTCCGGTCTCAGCAAGATAATTACCCAGGGAATCAACCGATGCCTGGTCTGTCACATCGGCGACAAAAGTCTGGCATCCGGTCTCTGCTGCTAACTGGGCTAGGCGATCGGCTCTGCGAGCCACCGCCACCACGTCCCAGCCGCGCGTTGAAAACAACTTTGCGGTTGCCCGCCCAATTCCAGAGCTGGCGCCCGTTACAACTACCCGTTTTCTGTCCATGGTCTAAACCTAAACGAACCGGGCCCGCAGTGCTTACCTGACTGGGTATTCGCTCCGCGTCATTCGGTGCATAAACCAGCCCAAAACCAGGATTGCAACTGCCCCAACCGCCAACGATGGCAAAACCACAAACCAGCTGGCCTTGGTCAAGTAAATGACGATCGGGTTGGCGCCGGCGGGTGGATGGGTCACGCGCGCAAAGCGCATTGCGGCGATCACAACGCCAACAATCAGCATGAGCGACCAAGTGGTGTGTGGCAGCAACCAGACCAGTAAGAGACTAATTGCCGCCGATAACAGGTGGCCGCCAAGCACGTTCATCGGCTGTGCAAACGGAGACTTGTGCGCGGCAAACACAATCACGCAGGTGCCGCCAAATGGTGCCCAGAGCAGCGGAATGTGGGTGACATCGGTGACAAGAGCCAGGGCACCGATTGCCAGTGCACCGCCGATTAGGTCGAATAAGATTTCGCGCCAAGACGCCTTGGGTTGGTGGATTTTGATTAGTCGGCGCATTTGAATCCTTAGCTAGATTTCCAGCCTACAAGCGTCTTAATCTCGGTGAAGTAATCTTCAGGTGTGCCAAGCTTCAGCGAATTTCTCTCCACCTGGTCCTTCGATCTGGTTTCCCTGCTGGTTATTCTCGCCACCGGTGTTGCCTACCTAGTGTTGCTCGCAATGGTTAGGCGGCGTGGGCAAACCTGGCCCATTTGGCGAACTCTGGCGTTCTTCATCCTGGGCCTTGGCGCCTATGTCTTTGTGGAGTTTGGCTTTTTTGGCACCTATCGCTTCGAACTGCGCTGGGCCTTCACCACGCGGATAGCCCTACTTCTCTATGCCGTTCCCCTGCTGCTGAGTCTGGGTCGTCCGCTTGAGTTGGCCAGAGCAGCCCGTACCGAAGCCAGCCGTGCCCGCTTCGATAAGTTTCTTCAGTCCTGGCCCATTCGCGTAGTTTCCAACGCCATTTTTGCTCCGCTCTTTGCCCTAGCTTTCTTCATGCTTTTTATAACTCCGCTTTCTGCCGCAATGCGTGGCAGCGCGTTTTGGCAGCATGCAATCACCGTGGGCGCGTTTCTGCTGGGGCAGTTGATGCTGTTTCCCATGCTGCAGCGGCGCGAACATCGCAGTGAGATTTTTATGGCGGCAGAGTTTTTATTTGCCTTCTTCGAACTGATGCTGGATGCCATTCCAGGTGTGGTGCTCAGCATCAGTAACACCGTGCTCGATGGCGCCACCAAGCTGAGCGCCAATGTTCCAACCTGGTTCCCCACCGCCCTGGATGATCAGCATTTCAGTGGAAACCTGCTCTGGATGATCGCCGAGGGAGCCGACATCCCCATTCTGGTTTTGCTCTTTATTCGCTGGGGCCATCAGGACAAAAAGACCGCAAAGTCCATCGATGATCTGAGCGATGAAGAGTTTGACGCGTTGGCCAACCAACACCTGAAGCGCCCCCGCGGCTAACTTCATCGCATTATCAGGCTGGGCTTTTAGGCTGTTTGGATGCATGCAACCTACACCGCCGCCTCGAAGGTGGCAAAAGTCACCGGCACTTTTTGGTTGATTAAGATTCTCAGCACCGGAATGGGCGAGACGGGTGCCGATTACCTAGACCACAGGTACGCACCGATTCTGGTGGTGGCCATAGCCGGCGTAGCCCTGGCGCTTTCACTCTGGTGGCAATTTGCGTCCCGAGGCTATTCGGCAACACGATACTGGACCGCGGTGATCATGGTCAGTGTGTTCGGAACCCTCGCCGCCGATGCCGTTCATGTGGCGTTGGGCATCCCCTACTGGGCAAGCACGCTGGTGTTCAGTCTGGCCCTGGTTGCCATATTTGCGCTTTGGCACCGAATCGACTCCCAGCTTGCCATGGACCAGATCACCACCAGGCGGCGCGAATTCTTTTATTGGTGTGCCGTGATGGCAACCTTCGCACTGGGAACCGCCGCAGGCGACTGGCTGGCCCTGGGAGTTGGTTTTGGTTTCCTGGTGGGTGCAATAATTTTCACCGCCGGGTATCTGATTCCCCTGCTACTGGGCCGCGCCAAGGCACTACCCGCCACCCTGGCCTTTTGGCTGGCCTATACCTTTACGCGCCCGATGGGTGCATCGGTGGCTGACTGGCTGGCCTTACCCCCGGCCAGGGGCGGCCTCGGATACGGCACACTAAACGTGACCCTGATCTGGCTGGCGGCAATCTTGTTGGTACTGGCCGCAACCGGGTGGAAAAAGGGACCTGCGAGAATGGGCTTATCTCAAGCCGCCAGAAAAGCAGGTAAGTAATGTCGCAGCCAAAGCCACCATCCATCCACGTTCGTGCATTTCTAACCTGGCTGGCAATCTACCCGCTGGTAACCATCGCGTTCTACACGGTCATTCCACTGCTCGGGGCATTTCCACCGCCAATCAAGGTTCTTGGTCTTACCGCAGTGGTCATTCCAACTGCCGTCTATCTCGTGATGCCCAACCTGTTCAAGGTGTACTACGCAATTCAACGCCGCCGCGCTTAGAGGGTGTGAATCCAAGATGCCAGGATTGACCAGCCAAGAAGCTCAGGCCCTGCTGAAGCAGTATGGGCCCAACACCATTCGCCGCAATCATGCCCGCATCTGGGATTTGCTGTGGCGCCAGCTTCGCTCACCGCTCTTGCTCCTTCTGGCGGTCACGGCCGCGGCCAGCTACTTCCTCGGCGAGAAGTCTGACGCAATCATCATTGGCATTATCGTGGCGCTCTCGGTGGGGCTGGGCTTTGTAAACGAGTTTCAGGCCGCCAAGGCAGCCGATGACCTTGCCAAACGCATCTCGCACAAGGTTACGGTCTGGCGCGATGGCCAGGCCGTGCAACTCCCGGCAACCGAACTGGTTCCGGGCGATGTGATTGACCTGCATCTGGGCGATATCGTGCCCGCAGATTTGCAACTTACCGACACCATTTCGTTTGAATGCGATGAGTCGATGCTCACCGGTGAATCGCTGCCGGTGCAGAAAGATGCCGCCGATGAAAAGGCAAACACCGCATCGATGGGCACCATTGTGCATTCGGGTTCTGCCCGCGCCACGGTGACCCGCACCGGAGGCAACACCGCCTTTGGCAAAATCGCCACCGGCCTGGACCACCGAATTCCGCCCACCTCATTCCAAAAGGGCCTCACCTCTTTCTCCATGCTGTTGGTGCAGGTTGCCGGCGTGCTCACCGTCGCCATCTTCGTCATCAACCTGGTACTGCAGCGCCCGCTCATTGATGCCCTGCTGTTTGCGTTAGCCATTGCCGTGGGTATCTCGCCTCAACTCTTGCCCGCCGTGGTTTCTACCAGCCTCACCCAGGGCGCTCGCCGGCTCGCCAAGCGAAAGGTTCTGGTCAAGCGACTGGTCGCCATCGAGGACCTCGGCGATATCGAGGTGCTATTCACAGATAAAACCGGAACGCTCACCGAGGGGCAGATTAGCTTTAGCAGTGCAACCGACGCCGAGGGGATTGCGGCTGGTACCTCGGTTCGCCTGGCTCTTGCCTGCAGCGATATCACCGAATTGGTGTCGGGCGAGATTACCGCCAACCCGCTTGATCTTGCGCTGGCTACCTCGCAGCCCGCCAATGCCAGCGATGGAATTAAGCGCATTGCCGAACTGCCGTTCAACCACGACACCCGCTCGATGACCGTGCTCGGCGAGGTGGACGGCGTGCGCCAAATCATCATCAAGGGTGCGCCCGAACACGTATTTGAATGCTGCAGCCTGGTGCCTGAGGAGTTCAGGGCCCAGCTGGATGAGCAACTGGCCGCGGGCCGCCGCGTGATTGTGGTTGCCGCCAAACCAAGCACGGCTAGCAGTCTGGCGGTTGGCGATGACACCGGACTAACCCTGCAGGGCATGCTGGTTTTTCTGGACCCACCCAAGGCCAGCGCCGCCGATTCGCTTCGCCGACTAGCCGACCTGGGCATTACCACCAAGATCATCACCGGTGACAGCCCGGTTGTCGCCGAATACGTCTGTGACCAACTGGGCGTTCCGGCCGGCCGTACGCTGACCGGCAAAGACCTCGATGGCATGTCCGATGTGCAGCTGACCGAGGCCCTGGCTGGTGCCCGCATTTTCGCCCGGGTCTCCCCCGAGCAAAAGGCTCGCATTGTGCGCGTCGAACGCCAGGCTGGAAAAGACGTTGCCTTTATGGGAGATGGCGTAAACGATGCCTTGGCCATCCACGAGGCAGACGTTGGAATCTCGGTGGATTCGGGCACCGATGTTGCCAAGGATGCCGCCGATGCTGTTTTGCTAGAGCGCGACCTGCACGTGTTGGCAGACGGCGTGATGGAGGGCCGCCGCATCTTCGCCAACACCACCAAGTACATTCTGATGGGCACCTCCAGCAACTTTGGAAACATGTTCTCGGCGGCTGCGGCCAGCGCATTCTTGCCCTTCTTGCCCATGCTTCCCGGGCAGATTTTGCTCAACAATCTGCTCTACGATGCCAGTCAAATGGCCATCCCTAGCGACCGCGTTGACCCCGAACTGCTGGCCCGACCATCCTCCTGGAACATGAGCGTGATTCGACGCTTCATGCTGCTGCTTGGGCCAATCAGTTCGCTATTCGACTTCCTCACCTTTGCGGTGATGCTCAAGATATTTGCTGCCGACCCGCAGCTGTTCCGCAGCGGCTGGTTTGTCGAATCGCTCGCCACCCAGACCCTGGTGGTCTTTATCATCCGCACCCGCCGCCGTCCGTTCTTCCGAAGCCGACCGGGCATCGCCCTGAGCATCAGCGTTGTTGCGGTTGTCATCGTTGGCGCGCTAATCCCCCAGAGCTGGCTTGGCCCTGGCCTCGGATTTGCTCCGCTTTCCATCGGATATTTTGGAATTCTGGCCGCCATGGTTTTGGTCTACCTGGTGCTGGTGGACGCGCTCAAGCGTTTTGCTCTCAGCAGTGCTTCCGGAAACCCTCCCACCCGAGTGTTTTTGAAATAGGATTTTCACATGCCTACTCCATACAAGATTTCCGTATCGCAGCAGATCAACGCCCCAATGGCCAAGGTTTTTGCAATCATCAACGACCTAAACCAGTTTGCCGGCTGGAACCCGTTCCTGCCCATGGATCCAAATGTGAAGGCCGTCGTGGGCCCAATCACCTCGGGTGAGGGCGCCGAATACAACTACGAGTCGAAGAAGATCGGCACCGGTCGGATGACCTTTACCGGGGTCTACGACAACTCGCTCATCAAGATCAAGATGGAATTCCTCAAGCCAAACCAGGAGGTTGCACTCTGCGAGTGGCGACTGACCCACGTTGGCGACGGCGTGGAAATGACCTGGCTGATGGAGGGCGAGCGCAAGCCGCTGATGGCCCTAATGGTGAAGGTTATGGGCATGGACAAGATGATGTCTAAGCACTTCGCCGATGGCCTGCTGCGCCTGAAGGCGCTGGCCGAAGCCTAAGCCGCAAATGGAGCTGGCGGTCTGGATTGTCTCAGGCACTTTGGCCGCGGCTTATGTCTTTATTGGCGGCAGCAAGATAGTTGCACCCAAAAGCGCCGCCGCCCTGCGGCAACGTTGGGCTCAGGTTGCATCGCCGGCAACCATCCGGGGCATAGGCATCCTTGAACTTGCGGGTGCCATGGGTCTTGTTCTGCCAAGGCTTACGCACATTGCAGAAGTCCTCACACCTATTGCCGCTGGCTGCCTGGTGCTATTCCAAGTGGTTGCCGCTTTGGTGCACCTGCGAACCAACGAAGTGAGCCGCCTGCCAATCAACATTCTGTTCGTTGCCGCGGCCGGTTTTGTGCTGTTGGCCGGGGTGTTTCTGGCCTAGCCTTTGCCCGATCGTCCGGCCCTGTTCAAATAGGGGGCTTTACTGTCCTGTAATTTTCTATTACCGATTGAGCAGCCTGCTGGACTTTGGGAATAGCAAACATATACCCTTGACATGTTCGGGGGGAACGCGTGTTCAAGACATTTTCATGGCTTTTAGTTGCCGCAATTTTGACAACAAGTTTGACGGGGGCTTCGCCAAGTAGTGCAAACTCAATTACGTGGCCAGAATCGGTTGACCTTCCGGCTGGAAGCCCTAGTTCAAATACCGAACAAGACGTAAGTCGCGCTTTGATAGCTGCCATGAAGCAAAATAAATTAGCGCCAGACATAACACCTGCTTTGAAATTGGCGGATGCTCGAAGCATTATTTATTCCGATAGGTGTATGGAACAGAGGGGTCAAACATACAGACCGAATTGTGTGTATGGTGACCCAAACGGCGAAAATACGATCTGGTTGATTGGTGATTCGCATGCCGCTCAATGGTTTTATGCGGTCAACGACTATGCAAAATCAAAAGGTTTCCGCTTGGTTGTCCACGCTAAGTCAAGTTGCCAACCGCAAGTACAGAGCAACAACAAATGGAACTTCCCCGCTTGTGCAGGTTTCAATGAGTGGCTGCTGCATGCTGTTTCTGAAGCGAAGCCAGACGTTTTAGTTGTTGGTTTGTATAGCGGAATCCTAAAACTGATTGAACCAAACGTCTTGCATAGATTGAGCTCGTTGGCTGGCTTCGCTGCTAAAACAGTGCTTATTGGCGATACGCCAAAGCGGGCGAAGTATCCGCCCACTTGCCTAAGGCAGAACAGCGACGACGTGCACTTTTGTGACACCCAAGAGTCAAAAGCTTTCGATGCCAAGATGACCGTGGATACTCAGACCTGGGCCAGAAACAACCACGCCAAATACATGGACGTTCGCAATTGGTTTTGCATCAAGGGCGAATGCCCAGCAACTGTGGGCAACCTTATGTTGTTTAGAGATTTCACGCACATCACAGGCGTTGCAGCAACATGGTATTCCAAAGTCTTTTCTCATCAAATGGACGAGGACCTACAAGCTCGATAGACATTCCGGTGGACAGCACACTCAAACTTGGGTAAACTAAAGTCTTGTTGTTTTGAACTTAATTGTTCGGCGATACCCAACGCGTTTGTAGCTCAACGGATAGAGCATCTGACTACGGATCAGAAGGTTGGGGGTTCGAGTCCCTCCAAGCGCACTTTTAAAAATTGCCCCGTTACCCCAGTGGTAGCGGGGTTTTTGCATTAGAACTTGAGCCGTGGAGGCTCCAGCAGTTGGCGGGCAGTCTCGGCATCGGTAATTAGTACGTTTACCCATCCGCCCTCAATGGCTGCGCGGATAGCATTTAGCTTCTGTTCGCCACCGGCTACGGCGATTCGTCGGGGGATGGCCTTCATCGTGGTTGCGTCAATTGAGATAACTCGCTCCTCAATTTGAGGATTCATCTCGTTTCCGCTGCCATCAAAGTAGCGCAAACAAATCTCACCGACAGCACCGTCCTTTGCCAACTGGGCTTCTTCTTCTGCATTTAGTGCATTTCCAGATGCCGCCAGTAGCGGAGATGCGGGGAATGCGCCGATACCTACCAGCAGCGTGGTCACCCTCTTCCAGGCTTCCATGGTTGCCGCCACGGAAGGGTCGCTCATGAAGGCCTTCTTGACTTCGGCGCTTGATGCTACGCCTGGTGCCGCGATGTATTGCGGTGCAGCGGAGGTTAGCGCAGCTAGGTGCCCCACCAGGCGGCTGGCTCTAAGTTGTGCCTGAGGCGAACCGATGCCGCCGATAAGTTGAATGACTTCGTTTACCACTTTGCGCGGGCGTGAGCGCATTGCCTCAACGGTTGCCAGCAGGGTAGATGACCAACTCGAAATGCCGATGTGCTCTTGCGATGTGAGGGTTGTTTCGAGATAGGTGGCAGCGGCAGAACCGAGGGTTGCCGTCAAATTTGTGCCCTCGATGTGTTCAACGATTACCACCTCGCGGAGCTTGAATTTCTGTTCCAGGGCCTTTTCGAGGCCCACGTAAATCCCTCTTGGTTGGACGACAACGGTCCTCACAATTCCCTCCATTACCGCAGCTTTTAGGTACCTAGAAACCCGTGCCTGTGAGAGGTTTAACTGCTTCGAAATCTCCCCCTGGCTCAGACCTTCTTCGTGCGAGAGAGCCGCAATTTTTGTAATTAGTCGGAGTCTTTCCGGGCTTAAAGTGGGGAGCCGATCGGCTTCATTGTCGATATTCATAGTGACTTTTTACACCAGACTGCAAAATTATTCAAGGCTGCATCAAGCCATCGATTCATGGCTGAAACCACAATCGCCCATAACTTAGCCGTAAACCCGCTTACTGCTGCAAAAGTATTCAATTTGGCGGTATTGAATACTCTTTCATTCCGTTTAAACCGTTACAAAAACCGTCAATTTTCGACCATTCCGTCTACCTAAACTCGCCCTGAGGGCAGAAGTCACTGCCCCGGAAAAGAAAAAGGATAGACATGAATCTCTTGACTCGTCGAGGGCTGGCGACTGCAGCAGCAGGAGCACTCGTCCTCGCAACTCTCGGAACCGGAACCGCCTCATTCGCAGCATCGAGCGCAAAGAGCTCGTGTGCAGTTTCTGGTGCAGCATTTAGCACCGACGACGCTGCCGGTGGTGTTCAGTTTGCAGATCTAGCGAAGAAGCTAGGACCTGTGCCTGCTGTAAAGAAGGGCACCAAGCTCGGCTCACTAATGAAGTTCCTTGGCAACCAGTACTGGATCGACCTTGCCAACGGCCAGAAGACGCGCGCCAAGAAGTACGGCATCACAATCGACGTTCAGGCTGCTTCGTCTGAGTCTGACCAGATCGGTCAGCTCAACTCGATGCAAACCATGCTTCAGAAGGGTTACACCGGTTTCTTGGTCTCTCCTCAGACCAACACCAACCTTTGCCCAGCTGTTGAAAAGGCAGAGAAGGCTGGAAAGCTGGTTCTGAACGTGAACGATGGCGTACTTCCTGGCGCTCGTCAGTGGGTTGGACCAAACCAGATCTCGAACGGTGTTCTTGCAGCACAGTACTTCATCAAGAACCTTGCAAAGGGTGCTGAAGTAGCAAACATCCAGGGTCAGGTTGGCGCCTACGCTGCAATCCAGCGCACCAAGGGATTTGTCGACACCGCCAAGTCTGGCGGCCTAAACGTGGTTGCAGTTCAGCCAGGTAACTGGGATGTCACCACTGCCCAGAACGCTGCAACTGAAATCATCAAGGCACACCCAAACCTGAAGGCTTTCTACGCTGACAACGATGGCATGGCTCTGGGTGTTGCAGCAGCAGTAAACGCAGCTGGCCTCAAGGGCAAGATCATGATCATCGGAACCGACGGCATCTCTGACGCCTACAAGGCAATCAAGTCGGGCGACCTTACCGGAACCGTTGACTCATACCCAAACCTGACCGGTCAGGTAGCAGTTGATGTCGCCATCCGTCTACTTGGTGGCCAGAAGGTTCCACGTGCGGTTTACACCCCAGTTGCGCTGATCACCTCGGCCAACGTTGACGCACCTGCACCAAAGCTATAAAGAACCTCTGGTTCAAAACTGGCAAATGTGTGCAGCACCGGCCTCCACCGGTGCTGCACACATAACCCAAGACCCAAGTAACAAACACAAGAGAAATAGTGATGTCCATGAGCGACAACTTCATAAACAAAATTCGTGTGAGACTCAATGCGCGAATCATCGGCGTAATTTCCGCCCTGATTCTGACCTTCGTAGTTTTCACCATCCTGGAACCGACATTCATCACACTAGATAACCTGCTTGAAATCGGTGTTCAGTCGGCAATCATTGCATTTGTTGCCCTGGGACTTACCTTCGTTATCGTCACCGGCGGCATCGACATTTCGGTGGGGTCCATTGTTGGACTGACAGCAGTGATCTGTGCCACCAACTTGGAACATTGGGGCACCGGCCTCACGATTTTGGCAGCTATTGCAATCGGAACTGCACTTGGTGCATTCAACGGTGCCATTTCGGCGTTCTTCAACCTTCAATCTTTTGTCGTTACCCTGGCGACCCTAAATCTATTCCGTGGCCTAGCCTTCCTCTACACCGAAGGCCGTCCCATTTATAACTTGGACCAGGGCTTCCGAGACTTCTTCAGCGCAAACCTGGGAGACATTCCCAAGCCAATTCTTTTCCTAGGCGGTTTAGCGATTGTTTGCTATTTCATTCTCAACCGCACGCGAACTGGAACGCACTTCAAGGCCATTGGAACCAACATGGATGCGGCCCGCCGCAGCGGTGTGAGCACTCGTCGTTCTCAAATTGCAGCCTTCGCACTAGGTGGAGCATTCTCTGGAATTGCCGCACTGATGTTGATGAGCCGCATTGGTGCAGCAGAACCAATCTCTGGAACCGGATTTGAGCTCCAGGCAATCGCTGCCGTTGTAGTTGGTGGAACCAGCCTCATGGGCGGCCGCGGCTCTATCGCCGGCACAGTCTTGGGAGCAATCCTCTTGGGCTCTATCGCCGATGGACTAACTCTCCATAACGTAAATGCTTTCGTGCAGCTAGTTGTAACCGGGGTTATTGTCCTCGGTGCCGTGTTGACCGACAGACTCGCAACCCGATCAAAGAACAGGTAACAAAAAAAATGGTAAGAAACTTCTCAACGCGCTTGAATTCCTTTGGCATCGGGCTTGGAAAAAAATACCCAGACGAGACTTGGACCCCGGTCAAGCTGATTGCGGAGGCTGCAAAGGTCAAGGGCCTCACAGCACTCGAGATCAACTACCCAGAGCACTTCGTAAAGAACACCGAGGCTGAGATCAAGGCCGCGCTGGCCGAGACTCACCTGGTGATCAAGGGAATCCAGCTGCGCTGGCCAGCACCGAAGTTTTCGAATGGCGGCTTCTCAAACAGTGTTGAATCGATTCGTCGCGAAGCGATCGACACCGTAAAAGAGGCGACCGCCATGGCACGTTCGTTCGGAACTGACCACGTACTGCTGTGGCCCGCACACGACGGCTACGAGTACCCAATGCAGCTTGACTACGTGAAGGGCTGGAACTGGTTCCGGGATGCCCTAATTGAACTCGCGGACGAAAACCCAGACATCCGCTATTCAATTGAGTACAAGCCGGCAGAGCCACGAGCTCGTACCCTGCTCAACACAACCGGCGCAGTCCTTAAGATGATTGCCGACGTTGATCGTCAAAACGTAGGTGTGACGCTGGACTTCGGGCACCTGCTAATGGCAGGAGAGAACCCAGCTCAGTCCGCAGCACTTTGCCTAAAGGACGGCAAGATGTTTGGCCTGCAGCTGAACGACTCGCACGGCGCTGCTGATGACGGCTTGCTCGTGGGTTCAATCCACCTGCCTGAAACTTTGGAACTGGCGTACTACCTCATTCGTGAAAAGTATGAAGGCACCTTTTACTTCGACACCGATCCGGTGCGCGAGAACCCGGTTCGTGAATGTGCCATGAATATTGAACGTATGAATCATATTCTCGATCGAGCCGAAAAGTTCGTGGATTTCCAGCCATCAGGCGACGCCCTTGCATCTTCAGAATTGCTATGGGGAGCCAGCTTTGGCCAATAATGGCAGCAATGATTTGCGGCCCGCAATCGCAATAGTTGGTTCAATTAATGCCGACCTAATTGCGTATTCCGACGAGGCTAATCGAATCGGAAACTATGTCTTTGGAGATGGTTTCCGGTTCAACCTCGGCGGTAAGGGCCTAAACCAGGCTGTCAATGTTGCATCTTCCGGTGCGCACACCGTTTTAATCGGTCGGGTTGGCAAGGATGTTTTTGGCCAAAAGATACTTGCTGACCTAGAGTCGCAGGGTGTCAAGACTGAGTTCATTTCAGTTGATGACGAGGCTCATACCGGCATTGGACATGTGCGGGTTGGCGCGTCTGGTGAATACGACACCGTTGTGGTGAATGGAGCTAATTCAAACCTCAGCTTCGGTGAAGTAGAAAACGCACTCGCAAATCTTGGACCGGTTTCGTTTGGACTGATGAACTACGAAGTGCCTTCAGAGGTAATTTCGGCATCGGCCCAAGCTCTGCGAAGTGTGGGCGCAGCCACTATCGTCAACTTCTCGCCGGTGGTGCCTGGTGTCGACTATGTTTTCAGCGATGCTGACTATCTAGTTGCAAATGCAGCTGAGATTAGGGCCCTGCTGGGTGAAGTTGACGGCGATGTCGAAATCCTTGCCGATCGAATCAGGGCACTTGGTGCTTGCAATGTGGTCGTCACACTGGGCGAAGCCGGCTCATTCGGCATCGACGCATCGGGGAATAGGCACTTCGCCAAATCAGAGCCGGCAGTTGTTGCTAATACCATCGGCGCGGGCGACACCTTCCTCGCTGCATTTGCGGTGGCTCTTCAGGCAGGAGCAGATTTCCCCAAAGCGCTGGCATTCGCAAACGCCGCTGCATCCATCACTTGTGCAAAACAGGAATCATTCCTAAACCGAACTGAAATCGAATCAATAGCTTCCCGATTCGACCTCAAAATCTCTATCGATAAGTAGTTAAACGGAGTTAAAAATGACTGAAAACGTTATTGAAATCAAAGGTCTCGAAATCCACTTCGGTGGAGTACGCGCTCTCAAGGGCGTAGACATGGTGTTCCCAAAGGGCATGGTGACCGCAATCATTGGCGACAACGGTGCCGGAAAATCTACTTTGATCAAGTGCATCTCGGGAATTTATTCGCCAACCGGTGGGCAAATTCTGGTTAATGGCGAAGAGGTAAAAATCACTTCACCGATACAGGCTCGCCATCTTGGAATCGAAACCGTGTATCAAGACCTAGCAGTGATTGACACACTCACAGTCACCGAAAACCTCTACCTGTCTCGCGAAATCCGCCAGGGCATTTGGCCGTTCCAGTTGCTAAACCGCAAAAAGATGCGAGCGGGTGCCGCCGAGATGATGGCGCGCGTGGGCAACAAGACGGTTGTTTTGGACAATGAAATCGGCAACATGTCTGGAGGCCAGCGACAGGCCGTGGCTATTAGCCGCGCGGTCGGCTGGGGTGCTCAGGTAATCATTTTCGATGAGCCTACGGCCGCTTTGGGCGTCAAGGAAACAGCCGAGGTGGCACACCTCATCGAACGCCTGAAAGAGCAGGGCATCACCGTGATTATCATCAGCCACAACTTCGAGGAAGTGCTTCAGCTTGCCGATATTGTTTGGGTAATGCGTCAGGGTAGGGCTGTTACATCTCGCAAGGTGAGCGATGTAACCGGTCGCGAACTTGTTGCTCTGATTACCGGCGCTGAGACTGGCGCTGAGACTGGCGCTGAGACCGCCAGTGAATAGCCCAATCAGGATTGGAATTATTGGCGCCGGCGTGATGGGCCGGGGTCACGCAGAATTCCTCCGTGATTTTGTACCCGCTGCAAGGGTAACTGCGATCTCAGATGTTGACTCTGAAAGAGTCAGCGCACTGGCAGCGGATATAGAAGCTAGCTCCGGTGCTATCAAGACTTTCGATAACCCAGGTGCTCTCATCGATTCAGGGCTGGTTGACGCACTAATAATTGCCTCGCCAGACAGCCTTCACGTTGAACACCTGAGGTTGGCATTGGCAGCGAATTTGCCAACACTTTGCGAGAAACCAATTGCAACAACACTCGCGGATGCAAAAGCGATTGCGGCCGAGGTTAAAGAAGTTGAGAACAAGCTCAATCGCAGGCTAGTTCACTTTGGGTTCATGCGCAGGTTTGATGCCGCATATAAAGAGGTGAAAGAGAAGATAGAGTCTGGCCAGTATGGCAGGGTGCTTTTTGTAAGAACCACTACCCGAAACGTGGCCACCCCTGGCATCACCACTGAGGGGCTTTACACCAACATCGGGGTACACGACTTCGATATCTGGCGTTGGATGCTAGCCGATGAATGGCAATCTGTTGTGAGTCACTATCCCAGACCCTCAACGCTATCGCCCGAAGGCTTGATCGATCCTCTGGTTTTTGTGGCAAAAATGAACACCGGAGTCCTTGTCGTTGCAGATGTGGTTGCATACAACAACTACGGATACGACCTCAGAACCGAAGTTGTCTTCGAAAAGGGCTCGGTCGAAATCGGTATTTTCGGCGATGTTCACACCCGTGCCGATTTCACTGCGGAAGCTGTAATCGGTGGTCCGATGGTTCAAAACTGGATACCAAGATCGCGGGATGCCTACATTGCCGAATTGCAGGCCTGGGTTACTGCCGTTTCAACTGGAGTTGCACACCCCGATTTAGCCACAGTGGATGATGCACTGGCTGCAACCGCAGCTTGTTTCTTAGCCCTGGAATCTATGTAATTCTGAGATTGCCCGCACCCGCGTGCAGCTTGCGAGAGTATTAGAACCATGAAGTCGTCTCGGGTTGCGCAAACCAAGAACGGGCATGCGCCCAAGACCTGTCAGCGCTGTGGCCTGCCCTTTGAGTGGCGCAAGAAGTGGGAGCGCAACTGGGATGAAGTTAAGTACTGCTCCGAACGCTGTCGCAGAACCACTTCCTGAGCTCACACCCAGTCGGCCTGACGCATAAACTCAAAGTGTCCAGGAAATGAAACCCGAGAAAATCGGGTTAGCGTCAATGGAGGCAAAATGAAGAACAACTCACTAGCTATGCTGGCGACCATTTCGATTGTGGCTGCCCTTGCATCGATGATTGGCTACATCGACCCTGCAGTGTGCGAGGGTCTTAACTCTGGCGGTTTTGTCACCTGCGAGCAGGCCGCTCAGCAGCACATTTGGGCCTTCTGGGGCTTTGGTGGCTTTGGCGTATTGGTTCTGGTTGCTGGCAGCATTCGGGCAAGGCGAAACAGGCTGCGCCAAGCTGATCACAGCGCGGAATAGGGCATGCAGCTAACCGGAAAAACCATCTTGGTGGTTGGTGCGTCGGGCGTGCTCGGCGCCGAGATTTCCAGGATGTTGGTTGCCGAGGGCGCGCGGGTTTTGGGCTCGGCCTCGAGCGTTGAGTCCGCGGCAAAAATACCGGCCGAGGTGTCGCTGCGGCTTGTGGCAGACCTCCGATCGCCGCAGAGCATTTCGGCGCTCACCAACTATCTGGCCGCCAACGAAACCATTGATGGCCTGGTGCTTGCTGCCGGTTGCGTGGGCTTTGGCCCGGCAACTCAAACCAGCGCCGACCAAGCCGCTAGCCTGATGCAAATCAACCATCTTGGTCCGGCGCAGTTGATTTCGGAGCTCCACCCAGTTTTCTCGGGCGGCACAGAGCCGTTTGTGTTGGCAATAACCGGCGTTGTTGCCGAGCGCTCGTTCCCTTCGATGGCCGCATACTGCGCCAGCAAACAGGCTCTCGCCGGCTGGCTGGCCTCGGTTGCAACAGAGTGGCGCAAAGACGGGGTGCGCATCATCGATGCCCGACCTGGCCACACCGAAACCGGCCTGGCAAGCCGTGCCCTATTTGGCACCGCACCGGCTTTTCCGTTGGGGCTGAGCCCGCATCGGGTGGCGCAGGTTTTAGTTGGCGGAATCCTGGGCGAAGCTAAGCTGCTGGCCAGCACAGATTTCTAGGGCCAATTGTTTAGCCGCATTCTCTACATCCCGCACGACCACCTAAACCAGAGTCGCGGCGTGGTTAAAACCGCCAACCCCGCCACCGATGTGGTGGTTTTGGTCGAGAGTGCTCGCATGACTCAGGGCCGTAACTGGCATCCCGCCCGATTGTTCTTCCTGCTTTCTTCGGCCAGGCACTTTGCCCAGCAGCTGCAGAGTGCGGGCTTCACGGTGCGCTACCAGCAGGCAGGCACAACCATCGATGGACTCAATGCGGCGAGAGCCGAGTTTGGACCGCTGCCGATTTTTGCGGCCCAGGCATCTTCGCACCGGCAGCTGCAGCAGCTGACCGATTTTGGGGTTCAATGGGTGGAAAATGACTTTTTCCTTACCAGTCGTCGTCACTTTGGCCAATGGGCAGGAACCCAAAAGACATATGTAATGGAGAACTTTTACCGGGCCCAAAGAGTGCGGCTTGGGATTTTGATGGACGGCGGAAAGCCCGCGGGCGGAAGCTGGAATTACGATGCCGATAACCGGCTGCCACCACCCAAGAATTACAGCTGGCCGCCACACTTGGTGCATAAGCGCGACGACATTGACCAGCTGGTGGCCACCCAGCTTGGGTACACGGCAGACCAAACCTGGGCCACCACCAGAGAGGGTGCGCTGCAGCAACTGGACCACTTCATCGAGCACAATCTTGCTGGCTTTGGCCCTTACGAAGATGCCATCACCAGCGATGATTGGTCCCTACATCACTCGCTGCTCAGCCCCTATTTGAACAACGGACTGTTGCACGCCGATGAGGTGATCGAACCTGCCATCGCCGCCTACCAACAGGGCAGGGCTCCGATTCAATCGGTGGAGGCTTTTGTGCGGCAGGTGATTGGCTGGCGCGAATACATCAACGGCATGTACTGGTATTTGGGTGAGGAATACCGAAGCCAAAATGGTTTGGGCGCCCAGGGTGCCTTGCTTCCGGCGATGCTGGACTCGGGCAAAACCAAGATGCGCTGTGTGCAGCACACCGTTGCCCAGGTGGAGGAACGAGCCTGGACCCATCACATCCCTAGGCTCATGGTGCTCAGCAATCTGGCTCTGATCACCGGCACCAATCCGCAGGAGTTTTTGGATTGGATGCGGGAACAATTTATCGATGCCGCCGAATGGGTGATGGTCCCCAATATCATCGGCATGGCCACCCACGCCGATGGCGGTCTGCTAATGACTAAGCCCTATGCCGCCGGGGGCGCCTACCTGAGCCGCATGACCAACCACTGCAAGAGCTGTGTTTACAACCCAAAGCTTCGCACCGGCGACGAAGCCTGTCCCTTCACTACGCTCTACTGGGATTTTCTGGACCGGCACAGGGACGCTTTTGCCAAAAACCACCGAATGCAGCAGCAGCTGCAGGGGCTAAATAGGTTGACGGACTTTCCGGAGGTTCGGGTGCGCGCCCGGCAGGTTTTGGCCGGATTGGCCGAAGGGCTGGTCTAAGTTGGGCCAACCCAAATGGTAGGCCGGACTAGTCACTATGCTGAACCTAAGAACCTGCACCCCAAAGCCCCCATCCGCATCGGGGCTTTTTATTTTCGAACCTAGCCCCGGAGTCAACCTTGAATAACGCTGCCCAAACCGCATACCAGCATCGCTGGTTGGTGCTGACGGTTGTAATCATCGCCGAGATGATGGACCTGCTGGACGCCACGATCGTAAACGTTGCCGGTCCAACTCTGGCCCAAAAACTGGGTGCCAGCCCAACCGACCTTCAGTGGGTCATTGGTGGCTATGCGCTGGCACTTGGTTCGGGCCTGATCCTTGGTGGTCGCCTGGGAGACCGGTTTGGCGCGCGCAACATGTTCATCTTTGGCCTGGCCGGCTTCACGCTTGCCTCGCTGCTCTGCGCAATTGCACCGAGCGTGGGCATCTTGATTTTGCTGCGATTTGCGCAGGGCTTTGTTGGCGCAATGCTGCTGCCTCAGGGCTTTGGCCTAATCCGTGCTTCGTTCCCGCCCGAAGAATTCGGCAAGGCATTTGGAGCCTACGGGCCAGCCTTTGGTCTGGGTGGAATCCTCGGCCCAATCATCGGTGGTTTTCTAATTCAGGCCAACATCGCCGATCTAGGCTGGCGTACGGTGTTTCTGGTCAATGTGCCAATCGGAATCGTGGCCCTGGTCTTGGCAATTAAGAATGTGCAAAAGGGCGGCGCAGACCACACCCTGAAGATTGATCTTGGCGGTGCGCTGCTTGTTATTGCGGCCTCGGGCATGCTGGTTTATCCACTGATCAAGGGACAGGAAGCGGGCTGGCCGGCTTGGACCTACCTGATGTTCGTGGCCTCACTTGGGCTTTTTGGGATCTTCGCTTGGTTGGAACGCAGCGCCGCCAAGGCAGGACGCACCACCCTGATTGACCCGAGCATCTTCAACAAGCGTGCCTACACGTTGGGTCTCGCTGGCCTTGCCCTCTACTTTGCCGGATTCACCGGCGTTTACCTCATCCTCAGTTTGTTTGTGCAGTTTGGGGAAAACTTCACCTCGGCGCAGGCCGGACTGGCCAACATTCCAATCGCGGTGGGAAGTGCCATCGGTGGTGGTGTGAGCGGTGGTTTCCTAGCCGAAAAGATTGGCGGCCGGCTTACCCTGCAGATTGGTGCGGTCACACAGTTGGTCGGTGTTGTGCTGCTTTGGATTGCGGTGCCAAGCCTGAGCCACTTTACAATCTGGCAGATGGTTCCGGCCCTTGTGGTTTCGGGAATCGGAACCGGCCTGATTGCGGCGCCGCTGTTTGGCACAATCTTGGCGACCGTCGAGGGCCGCCAGAGTGGTTCGGCCAGCGGAGTGATGTCGGCCGTGCAATCGGTGTTCTCATCAGTTGGAGTTGCAGTATTTGGCACGGTTTTCTTCAACGGGGCGCTCGCCGGTCAGGCCGATGCGGGCTTCCGCAATGCGCTGCTGATTCAGTTGGCGATCTTGGTTTTGTTCCTTGCCGTTTCACCCGCTTTTCCAAAGCGAGAAAACAGCTAGCAGTTGGTTGCATGAGGCTTTAGAGTTCAAACATGCAGTCACTGGTCAGCTATGTGCGCGGGGTAATGCACCCCGAGGCATTTCACGGCCAGGGCCGCAACCGCAACTTCTTTGAGGGCTGGTACCTCAAGCTGGTGTCTGCCGATGGCAAGCAGCGCTGGGCCGTGATTCCCGGAATATTCCGCGGACCAGACTCCGAGGCCATTGCCTTCGTTCAGGTTTTGGATGGGCAGACTGGCAGGTCTTGGTTTCACCAGTTTCCAGCCACCGAATTTGAGGCTTCCGCAAACCGGTTTGAGGTGCGGGTTGGTGACAACCACTTTGACACTGATGGAATCCGCCTGAACCTGCCGCAACTGAAGGGCCAGCTGCAATTTGCCACCGCGCTAGATCCCTGGCCGGTAACCCTGCGCGAACCCGGAATCATGGGCTGGTATGGCTTGGTTCCGTTCATGGAATGCTTCCACGGTGTGGTCTCGTTTGGTCACGCACTGGCCGGAACTTTAGAAGTCGAAGGCCAGCACGCGAGCTTCGATTCCGGCCGAGGGTACATAGAAAAGGACTGGGGCCGCGCCTTTCCGGCCGGCTATATCTGGATGCAGAGCAACCACTTTGCGGCCAATCCTAATGCCTCGTTTGTCGGGTCGGTGGCAATTATTCCTTGGCTGACGGGATCATTTCGCGGCTACATCATCGGTCTAAAACACAGTGGCAAGCTGCACAAGTGGGCCACCTACAATGGCAGCACCGAAACCAAACTCGAAGCTGATGACAAGTTTGTGCACTGGATTCTGGTTGGCCCCGATGGCTCGCTAGAGGTAAAGGCCGAGCGCAAAGCGGGCGGCTTGCTGCACGCGCCACTTCGCACCGCTATGTATCAGCGGGTGGAGGAAACCATGCTTGCCACCATCAATTTGGTTCACCGGGATAGCCGGGGAAACGTGATCTTTGAAGACCAGGGGCTCTGCGCGGGCATGGAGATTTTCGGCGACTTGGAGCGTTTACTTGGGAACATTTAGGCGCAAAACCAAGAAAGTCTAAATATCCCAAATTCAAGGACCTATTTGGTTAGGGTTTACCCTCATTTAAGGCTCTTTATCCCGGCGCCTCGCTTACCTTTGAATGGATTATCTGTCTAGGGGTAGCATGCGGTTTCAAGCAATGGGCAAGCAGCTCAAGACTTGGTCTACCCTAAGCGCTCTAGTGTTGGCGCTCCTTAGCCCGCTGACCCTAAACCCCAGCCCAGCAAGTGCGGCCGCGTGGTCAAGCTGTCTCAGTGGAATAACAAACACCGGTGCCGCAGATGTGAATAACCTGAGCACCAGCGCCTCCTGCCTAATTCAGTTCAAGACTTCAAACACTTTCACCGTGCCCGATGGGGTGACAAGCGTCGCCGTCGCGATTGTTGGTGGTGGTGGTGGCGGCGGCTTCGGCCAAATCGGTGGTGGCGGCGGCGGCGGCGAAGTGATGGTCAACACCGCCCTGGCCGTGACTCCCGGAACAGCAAACACTGTGGCGATTGGATCCGGTGGCGCCGGTGGTTGGAATTTAACTTCGTCGGCGTGGACCGGTGGAAACCGAGGCGGAACGAGCCAATTTGGTTCCGTTTATGCCGGCGGTGGCTTCGGAGGTCTCGGAAACACCAACGTCTCCAACACCCCTTCCTCTAGCTATGGAGGCTCTGGCGGTGGTGGAAATAACCAAAATAACGCAACCATAGTCGCGGGCAAACAAAGTGTGTCCGGATGGACATCATCAGCTAGCAATGGTGGCAGCGGTGGAACCGTGGGTGGTGCTGGTGGTGGTGGTGCGGGCGCTGCAGGTAGTACTGGTCAAAATGGCACCGGTGGTGCGGGTCTCACCCTAAACAGCATTTTTGGCTTGGCCGTAACTGTCGCGGGTGGTGGCGGTGGCTGGGTAGGCGGCACCGGTGGCACCGGCGGCGGCGGTAAGGCGGTCGGCGCTAACTACACCGTTGGCACCGATGGTGGTACCAACGGAACGGCCAATACCGGAGGTGGCGGTGGCGCTGGTATGGCTGGCGGAACCGGTACTGTCTATCTGCAGTACTACATGCCAACCGTTTCGTTCAACGCAAATGGCGGAACCGGAACAATGGCTTCTGTCCGGGTCCCTACCAATTCAACCCTTCCGGCAAACACGTTGACGCGCACGGGTTATGTATTTAAGGGCTGGGCAACATCCGCAAGTGGGCAGGTTGCAGTTCTCGATCAGGCCAGTGTTAGCCTCACGGCAGACACCACCTACTACGCAGTTTGGGCAGGCACCACTGACTACGCAGCGAACCTAAACTCTGGCGCAACAAACGACTATTTTTCGAACACTGGTGCCCAGATAATCCCAGCAAGCGGTGCATTCACCGCTGAAGCCTGGGTGGATCCTGCCGCCTCCGCTGGTGCATCCGTCATTCTCAGTCAGGGAAGTGGAACCAATCGCTTTTATCTGAAAATCAATTCGGCAAATCAGCTGGTCTTGTTACGAGATAACGGCGGGGCAACTGAAGTTGCAGTCACCGGGGTTACGATCCCAAATAATTCGTGGACTCACGTAGCTGCGGTGCTGGATGGAACGAATGCCTATGTATATGTAAATGGGCAGTTGATCCAAACGACCGCCTACTCTTTTGGTGGCATTCAGATTTCAACCGGCTTTTACGTAGGCCAGTATTCGGCGTATCCCACCACAACAAATACCCCTTGGAAGGGTCAGCTTGACCAGGTGAAGGTCTGGTCTTCTGCACTGACTCAGGCTCAGATTTCCCGGAGTATGAACACCTTCGGCGACACCGATGGAACAGGGCAGATAGCTGCCACCCTGGCTGGAGCATTCGGCTTTAACGAGAACGGTGCGACGGTGTTCGACGCCACTAAGAACACCACTCTCTCGGCAACCGGATCACCAACTTACAGTGCGGTGGCAACGGTTGACGCAGTTAGAAACATCTACAAGTTCCCGCGCACTTATCTCACGACCCTCGGTGGCTGGGTTGCACCAAGTACCGCCACTTATGACTATCTAGCCGTCGCAGGTGGAGGATCGGGTGGTGACCGCTCTGGTGGTGGTGGTGGTGCCGGTGGTTTGCGAACTTCCCTGGGCACACCAGCGAACCGGCTTAGCATCTCAACCGGTGCTGTGATTCCAATTACCGTAGGTGTTGGCGGCGTTGCATTTTATGGAATGGGTCACGGTTACAACGGAACCAATTCCGTGATCGGAACCGCAACGGCAATTTCAGTTGTTGGCGGTGGTGGCGGTGGTACCGGCGCGGGAGCCAGCAACGGAACCGGTGCAACCGGAACCGACTCCTGTAAATACTATTCGGGCAACCCCGGAGGCTCCGGCGGTGGTTCCGACTCGACAGCACCGGGATGTGGCACTACAGTAACCGCTGGCGCTGGCACTAGCCAACAGGGAAACTCTGGTGGTTTGGGTAGCGGCGCGGGTGGAGCAGCTTCTACCTGGACCGGTGGCGGTGGCGGTGGTGCCGGCTCAGTCGGTGGTATTGGAAACACTTCCGGTGTTGCCGGTAATGGTGGTACCGGTCTGGCAAGTGGAATTTCTGGCTCCAACGTCTGTTATGCAGCCGGTGGTGGCGGTGGAGCATACACGGGCTACACGCCAGGCACCCCTGGAACCTGCGCTGGTCTCGCCTCTTCTGGTGGCGCCGGCTCAGCCGGTGATACCGCAGCGGCAAACGCAACCCCCAACACCGGTGGTGGCGGTGGCGGCTCAGGCTTTACAACTTATAACGGCACCCCAGGTACCGGCGGATCCGGCATTGTGGTGCTTCGAGCCTCGGTAAGCAGCGTTGCCACACCAACTTTTGATACCCCGGTTATCACCGGCAGTGGTACTGGCTTCACTGCAAACATCACAAACTTCGACCCGTACTTTACATATTCGTCAAGCATTACAACCGGCTCAGCAACGATCTCCTCAACCGGAGCGATAACGGTTTCAGGCTTGACCGCTGGAGCGGCATTCACGCTAACGGTAACTGCTTCCGATGGTGTGTCCTCGTCCAGCTCCACACTGACTCCACCAACTGCGCCAACTGCACTTGTAGGCAAATCTGGCGATGGCAAGATCACCCTTACATTCACGCAAGCTTCGTCGGCAACGGCACCGGTAGCAAATCTTCAATATTCGACTAACGCTGGTACCAGCTGGACCACGGTCGCTCAGACGGCAGGTCCTATCGTTCTTTCGAGCCTGACGAACGGCACCACCTACAACTTCTTAGTTAGGGCCGGAGGTGCCGGCTACAGTTCAAACTCAACGTCCGTTTCCGCGGTGCCAGGCTTGGTATGGGATGTCTATGCTTCCAACTACAACGCGACCTCGGGAGTTTGGACAGATTCGTCCGCAAACGCAAACAACGTGACCGCAACTGGCTCCATACCTACCAAGGGCATCTTCCCTGATTCGGTTATTTTCAATGGGTCCACAGTTTTCTCGCACCCAACAACTTACAACGGTTCAACCGACGCGGCGGTGTACTCAATCGGTGCTTGGTTCAAGGCAACCACTTCAGGGCGCATTGTGGGTTTTGGTGATGCAAACGGCTATGACCACCACATGTATGTGGGCAGCAACGGCTACCTCTATGCCGGCTTGTGTGCCTCATCATGTAGCGTTGCCGCTTCCAACAGCGCAGTCAACGATGGTGTTTGGCGATACGCAGTTTCAACTTTTGACGGCACAACCGCAAAGCTCTACATCAACGGTGTCCTGCAGACCACAACTTTTACTAAAAATGGATCGTTGGTCAACTACACGGGTAACTGGAAGATCGGTGGAACCACAGTAGCCAATTGGCCAAATGCTGGCAATGGTTATTTCACTGGCTCAATCGGCCATGCGTTCGTCTACCACCGCGCGCTCTCGGCTTCCGAAATAACTTCGATGTATACCGCCGAGCAGGCGCCCTACACGCCATTGGCAATTGCCTTTGCCAATGGCGGCGGCACTGGCACTTTGCCCACCGCAACTTCGGCTCTGCCATCCAACAGCTACACCTTGCCAGTTAGCGCTCTTACCCGGGCAGGCTACTACTTCAGTGGTTGGAACGACGGTACTTCGACCTATAGTGCCGGCTCAAGCTACACAATGCCAGCCTCCGGCAGCGTCACTTTCACGGCGCAGTGGTCGTCAAACAGCGGAACTTTGACCTACAACGATTCCAACGGTGGCACAACCACAGCAAACTATCTGCCGTTCGGATCTGTGACCCTGCCGTCAACCACAAGAACCGGTTATGTGCTTAAGGGATGGTCCACTGATGCGGGTGGCACCAACCTCGTTGGATCCGGTGGCGCTACCTACTATCCAACCCAAAACACCAACCAGCAGGTCAACTACAACTTCGGTGATTCGACATCATATGTCGGAACCGGATCAGCCGTAAACGATGTGTCGCCCAACGCCGGCGGAGTTGGCGCAACCATTTCGGGCACCGCAAGTTACGCTGCTGGTTCGCCTAGTTACCTCAACATTTCGGGTGGTTCGTACCTGCAAACTGGGCAGCTCTATTCGCGCGTCGGCGAAACCGCTGTCTCTGCTTTCGCGTGGATTTACGCAACCGCAGACGGCGTAATTCTCGATGAGCTTGGCAATGCCGACCTTTCCTGGCATGACTCTCAAATTGAGGTTTACAACGGCAAGCTAGCCATGCGTATGTATAACGGCGCGGCGATAACAAGCACCGCAACCGTTACCAATGGCTGGCACTATGTTGGCTTCACGTTCAATGGAAATACGCTCACGGGCTACCTTGACGGTGCCGCGTTCGCGACAGCGACCTCGTATGTGCGAACTCCTAACCCTTCCAACAGCCTTTTCTATGCTCTTGGTAAAGGCGATATAACTTCAATCTATACATCGGCTGCCGGCACCTTCCGCCTTGGAGGTTTCCAAGCTTGGAACACCGGTTTGACAGCAACTTCGGTGGCAAACAATTTCCAGGCAGCGTGTGGAAGCTACTCAATTTCGGGCTGCACCGGACAAACCCTTTACGCACAGTGGCTGCCGGTTGCTGTTGCCCCTTCGGTCTCTAATCCGGCGAGCGTTGCAAAAACCGTTGGGCAGGCCGTAACCTTTAGCACCACTGCGAGCACCACCGATGGCGGCACACTCAGCTACCAGTGGTACAAGGGCGGCGTTGCTATCAGCGGTGCAACCAGCTCTAGCTACTCAATCGGAAGTGTTTCTTCCGGAGATGCCGGCAGCTATTCGGTTACCGTAGTGAATACTCTGTATTCCGGCCAAAGTTATCAGTCCACAGCCAGCACGACTTCTTCGGCCGCATCCCTATCGATCAACACTGCACCAACTATCACAACGCCGTCATCAGGCTTGAGTGCTACCTATAACAGTGCATACTCTTTGACGGTTTCGGCTACCGCAAACACTGTTGGAAAGACCTTCTCCGTCACTGGAACCCTGCCACCGGGGCTCACTTTAGACACAGCAACTGGCATAATCAGCGGCACCCCAACGGCATCTGGAAGTTATGCAATCACCGTAACGGTTACCGATGGCAACGGCGCCACTGCAACCACCAGCTCATTCACCATTGCAGTGTCCGCGGGCACCCAGACCATTACCTTCGCCGCCATCGCAGCTAGAAATGTGAACTCTGGAAACTTTACGGTTTCGCCAACTACCAGTGCTACTGGCCTAACGGTAACTCTGGCATCGACAACGCTCGCGGTTTGTACCGTTAGCGGCTTCACGGTAACAGTGCTTACCAGTGGCAACTGCAGCCTTACCGCTAGCCAAGCCGGTAATGCCAACTGGGCGGCAGCCACCAGCGTTGTGCAAGTAGTGGCAATCGGCTCGACCGTCGTTACCTTCAACAGCAACTTCGGCACCCCTACCACTGTCACCCAGACCGCAACCACTCCGGGCAGTGTGGCTCTAGTTGCAAACACGTTTACTCGGTCCGGCTATACATTTGCCGGCTGGAACACCTTAGCCGCCGGTGGCGGAACTGCGTACACCGATGCGCAGAGCGTATCGCTAACTGCATCGGTAACTCTGTATGCCCAGTGGACGGCTAACACAAACAATGTGACCTTCAACTCCAAGGGAGGAACGGCGGTTGCAGGAACAACCTATGTGTCGGGCACTGCTCTGCCTGCCGCCCCGATAGCACCTACCAAACCGAACGTAACATTCCTGGGTTGGGCAGCCACCGATGGCGGACCAGTTATCACTTGGCCATACACGCCAGCGGTTTCCGGCGATATCACTCTCTATGCCCGCTGGAACCCAATGCCAACCAGCAGCCTGGTAATCAACCTAGACGGTTCAGACACAACCTCACTGGTTGGTACCGGCACCACTTTCTCCAGCCTCAACAGCATTGCTCCGGGGTCATCGGCCATAACATCTTCAGGCTCCGGAAATATTTCAATTGAACGAAGCACAAATAGCCTGAACCTGCCAGTTGGCTCAACCGGATCATACGTTCAATATGCTGCTAACAACCCGGCTGCTGCGGGCGGTGCCATCACGGTGGAAAGCTGGATTCGCTGTGATGCATACCGAGCGGGCACCGGCTGGAACATCATTGCCACCGATTGGTTCAGCGACACTGCCGGTACCAGTTCCAATTCGAACACCTGGCACTTTGGCATAAACAACGACAAATTGAACGTATACGTCAACACGTCTTACTCGCTATTTGGAACCAAGACGTGGTCCTCGGCAGACTGTGCGGGAAATACCTGGAACCTGGTGGCCTTCACCATCGACGCCTCTGGAAATGCACGTCTCTATATCAATGGTGTTCAGGACGGTGCTTCGGTTTTGGTGGCACCGACTAACCACACCGGTTCGATTCTGTTTATAGGTGACCCTCGTGCCTCAGTGGCTCTGCAGGGCAGGATCAGTAAGTTCCGCTACTACAACACGGCACTTTCAGCCGCCAATATGTTGACCACGTTCAACAACGAATCTGCTTCGTATGGTTACACGCAGTACACGGTCACCTATAAAGCGGGTCCGGATAGCACTGGCCTAGACCTCGCCAGCGGTTTTATCAGTGGTCGTTCGGTTGCACTAAAGGACGCCAATGCCGGCTTCACTCGCACCGGCTACAGCATCTCTGGTTGGACTACCTCTGCGGTTTCCGGAGCAGCACAAACCAATGCTCTAAGCGCAACCTATTCAACCCAGGCCGACCTCACTCTCTATCCGGTTTGGACTGCGAATAACTTCACCATCACCTACAACTACAACGGTGCCACCGGCGGGGCATCTCCGGCTTCCGCCGTATTCACTTACGGCGGCACCGCACTAACTCTGCCAACGCCTACTCGCACCGGATACACCTTCGGTGGTTGGTATAGCGACAGCGGATTCACCACTTCAATCGGTGCCGCGGGTGCAAGCTATTCGCCAACCGCATCTGGCAATGCATACGCCAAGTGGAATGCCAACACGAACGTAGTGACATATGACAGCCAATTGGGATCCGCGGTAACTGCCGGAACCTTTACCACTGGCGGTTCAATCACCCTTCCAGCTGCCCCAACGCGCACGGGCTACACATTCCTGGGTTGGTTCGCGGCTTCTTCCGGCGGTACAGCACTGGTTTCCCCTTATTCCCCTTCCGCCACAAATGCGATCACCCTTTATGCCCAGTGGAGCTCGAGTCTAATCTTGGACTTCGATGCGACCGATACCAACTCCTGGACTGGTGGCAATACCGTCACCAACCGAAACTCGGCTTATCCAAACCTCACCTGGACAACCGGCACCTCGGGCGGGGCGGTTTCAAATGCTAACCAGGCAATGACCCTGGCTGGTGCTGGCTCGACTAACAACGGAACCTTCGGAACGCTCACCAGCAGTCTGAACACCAGCTCACTTCAAAGTGGTTTGACCATCGATATTTATGGCTCGCTCGGTACAACTGCCAACTCCTGGGAGCGTTTTATTGATTTCGCGCACCTGAAAACTGGTGGCACCGGCGATGCGAGCTACAACATTGATGTTGGTCGATTCATCGCCACTAACCGACTTTTCGTAGAGATCTTTAACCAGTCGTCGGGCAGCGCATCAATTGGCCACTGCACCACCTTGAATGACGTGCTTGACGGATCATTGCACCGTTTTACGATCGTCCTTGACGGCAGTACTTGTCGCATCTTTAAGGATGGGGTCCAGCAAACTGTTGTCAACGATGCCAACTCAGGCGTAACCGGTCTGAGCGTCGCCTATGGGTTGCCCATCAACAACGTCGTATTGGACTCTGCGCTTTTCGGTAAGAGCCAGTGGGGTTACCTTGGTGATGCCTCTACTGAGGGATCCATCCGCTCCTTCCGTCTTTTCAATTCGGCTATTGTTCCGAACTCGATTGACCTTGTTGACAGTGGCCGCTTGGTTTACAAGACCATATCATTTGCATCCACCCCAACTGCCTCTCTTCCAAGTGCATTGGTTACAACGGGCACACTTGCCCTTCCGCTGGCCAGCACGGCAACCCGCACGGGTTACACCCTGAGCAACTGGTACAGCGATTCGGCGCTCACATCTCTTGCCGGAGCCCCGGGTGCTAGCTACACCCCATCGGCCACCACCACGCTTTACGCAGCCTGGACTGCGAATACGTACGCGGTTACTTATGACAGCCAGTCGGGCTCAGCCGTGGCATCCGGCAGCTTCACCACTGGCGGAACCATTAGCCTGCCAGCCGCACCGATCCGCGCTGGCTACACCTTCGCAGGTTGGTTTGCAGCCGCAACAGGTGGGTCTTCCCTTTCATCGCCTTACACTCCCGGTGTAGCAAGCGCCATTACTATCTACGCCCAGTGGACAGCCAATAGTTTTACGGTTACCTATAACTACAACTCGGCTACCGGTGGAAACACCACTTCTAGTGCAACCTTTAGTGTCGGCGGCACTGCGATTACGCTGCCCACTCCTACTCGCACCGGATACAGCTTCGGTGGTTGGTTTAGCGACAGCGGATTGACCGTTTCTATTGGTGCAGCTGGTGCAAGTTATTCACCAAGCGCAAGCGTTACGGCTTATGCCAAGTGGACCGCAAATAGTTACACGGTGACCTATAACTACAATTCTGCTACCGGTGGCAATAGCACGGTCTCGGATACGTTTACGGTTGGTGGCAGTGCGCTTACGCTGCCCACTCCTACTCGCACCGGTTACACCTTCGGTGGTTGGTATAGCGACAGCGGATTGACCGTTTCTATTGGTGCAGCGGGTGCAAGTTATTCGCCACTAACATCGGGCACGCTCTATGCCAAATGGAACGCGAGCAGCTACTCGGTCAGCTATGACAGCCAACTGGGATCAGCAGTTGCCGCCGGCAGCTTCGCAACCGGTGGAAGCGTAACTTTACCTGCGGGGCCAACCCGCCTGGGCTACACCTTTACTGGCTGGTTCTCAGCCGCTATCGGAGGCTCCGCCCTCACATCGCCATATGCTCCCGGAGTTACCAGCGCTATCACGCTGTATGCCCAGTGGGCTGTCGCCCAGCAAACCATCAACTATGGCGCAAATGCTGGCACCGGTTCGGTTTCCGCAACCACAGGTAACACTGCGGCCACTGTTGCGCTCGCTTCAGGTGTCGGATTTAGCCGCAGCGGATACACTCTGGACCACTGGAACACTGCCGCCGATAACAGCGGAACCAGCTACGCGTTGAGCGCAGCATCGGTGACAATGCCGGCTGGTGGCCTAGCTCTCTTTGCAATCTGGACGGCCAACACCTACACAATTACGTACGACGCCAACGGCGGAACCGGAACCATGGTGCACGCAAGCGAGCCATACACCACTGGTGGAATAGGCGTTTCGGTGCCCGGTGCCGGCGCTCTGGTGAAATCCGGGTACACCTTTGGCGGTTGGGCTACCACTGCAAATGGCACTGCACTTAGTGGCACCGGCGCAACCGCCTTCACCACAGCCTCCGACGTAACGCTCTACGCAGTCTGGAATGCAGCCACCTACACAATCACCTACAACCTGAACGGTGGCACCGGTTCGGCCCAGCGTGCCGGTAGTAGCATTACCGCCGATAGTTACACCACTGGCGGTAGCACAGTAGCTTTGCCTGGAGCTGGCACTCTGGCCAAGTCGGGCTATACCTTCGGAGGTTGGGCTACTTCCGCCGGCGGTGCGGCACTCGCTGGTGCCAGCGTTTCCGCTTTTACAACTGCTGCTGACGTAACGGTTTACGTGGTTTGGACGCCGGTTAATTACTCGGTCACTTACAACTCCAACTCGGCAGATTCCGGAACCGCTCCTATCGATGGAGCAAACTACAACATTGGTCAGAACATCACCGTGCGTGCCAACACCGGCACGTTGACCCGAACCGGCTACACCTTCGCCGGTTGGAACACCGCTGCTGACGGCACAGGAACTACTTACCAGAGTGGTAGTCAATATCTTGTTGGCAGCTCCAGCGTGACCCTTTATGCCAAGTGGACCGCCAACACTTACACGGTTACCTACAACGCCAATGGCGGAGCAGGGTTTGCTCAGCGTTCCAGCGTCACAGTTGTCTCTGACACATACACAACTGCTGGCACTGCGATAACGCTCCCATCCGCTGGTACTCTCGCCAAGACGGGTTACAACTTTGGCGGCTGGGCAACCAGTGCCAATGGCAGTGCGCTCAGCGGCACCTTCACAACCAGCAGCAACCTAACTTTGTATGCGGTTTGGAATATCAAGGCCGTGCACGTTTATTACGACAAGGGCAGTGCTTCTAGCGCGGCGTTCAGCATGTTCCCGTCTGCCGTAAATAGCAGTTACGCCGCCACCGTGACCTTGAGCACCAACATTGATCACACCGTAAGCTTTGGCGGTCAGTCGTACGACTTTGTTGGTTGGAGCGATGGAAGTTCCGTCTACCGCGCGGGTGGCAGCTATCAGCTAGGTGAGTCGGACCTGACCTTGGTGGCCCAGTGGGTCCCGGTCTTTGCTGTTCGCTATATCTTCAATGGTGGAAGCCCATCTGGGTCTGACTCTAACGTCGATACCGAGTGTGCCGGCCTGCCAGATCACACCTGTACCGATCAACAAGTCATCACCGCCAACTCTGCCCCTACCCGAGCCGGCTACAGCTTCGCAGGCTGGGTTGACCAATCCGGAAACGCGGTTCCAACCGCGGCCACCTTTATCGTTTCTGCTACCCGCTACCTCATCTACGCCACTTGGACACCAATTGACTATTCCGTTGGCTACAACGCCGATGGTGGCAGCGCGACCCCTACTCAGGCCAGCCGTCAAATGGGTCAGTCATTTGTATTGGCAAACCCGATTACCAAGGTCGGCTACAGTTTTGGTGGCTGGAGCGACGGGAATCAAACCTACGGCGCCGGGGCAACTTACAGCGTGGGCACCAGCAACGTAAGCCTCACAGCCCAGTGGACTCCAAACGTTTACAGCGTGACTTACGACTGGAATGGTGGACGTGGAACTGCAGTTGCAGATGATGCTTACACGGTTGGCACGGCAGCTCTGACCCTCCCTGGTGTGGGCGATCACGTGAAGGATGGCTACACCTTTAACGGCTGGTCTACATCCCCCACCGGTAATCTCATCAGCAACACCTTTACCCCGACCGCGGCAACATCGCTCTATGCAATTTGGGGTGCAGGAAGCTACACGCTTAACCTAGACGCCAATCATGGTTCAGTCTCAACAGGCAGCTATCAGGTTGCCAACGGAAACGCACAGACTTTGCCTACCCCGAGCCGGACTCATTTCCATTTCGATGGTTGGTTCGACTCGCTGAGTGGTGGCAGTCGCCTCGGCGCTGGCGGCGATAACTTCACTCCAACAGCGTCCGGAACAATCTACGCCCACTGGACACAGGACTCACTCTTCGGGATAGGTGCCAACACCAAGCTGGGCAGCCAGACTGTCACCAGCGGAATTGGCACGACGCTAAGTGCAACTGGCGCAAGCAACTCTGTTGCGGTCAACTACCCAGCCGATGCCCTCCCAGCTGGCACCACCCTTGACGTTTACCTGCTTTCGGACACATCGCGAGCCGCCTCCATCCTCGGAACTGGAAACAGTTACCTGGTTAGCTTCGTTGTATCTTGGCTTGCCGCAGACGGCACTGTGCCAACTACAGCAAACGGCAAGCCGCTGACCGTCACAATTACCAACCCGGCCATCAAGGCAGGCGCGTCGGTATACATGCTAATTGGCAGCACGCCAACTTTTATGGGAGTGGCAACCGTTGACGGCTCGGTTTCGGTGGCAATCACCGATGACCCGGAGCTCGTGGTTGTAAACACCGTGCCGACCGCGCCGGGCACACCGACAGCTACCGCCGGAAATGGCTCGGTTACCGTTAGCTGGTCCGCCCCAAGCTCGACCGGTGGTGCTGCAATTACCGGATACACCGTGACCAGCAGTTCAGGTCAAACCTGTACCACCACTGCGCTGAGCTGCATCGTTACCGGGCTGACCAACGGCAGCTCCTACACCTTTACCGTGGTGGCAACCAACACCGTTGGCGACAGCGCAGCAAGCTCGGCCAGCGCCGCGGTCATCCCTCAGGCTAGCCAGACGATCACCTTCGCCGGACTATCGAACAAAACGCTGGGACAGGCAGACTACGCGGTAACGGCCACCGCTTCAAGTTCGCTCACCGTGGCATTGACGTCGGCTACCCCTCTGATATGTACCATTTCTGCCGGCACCGTGCATTTGGTAGCCGCCGGCACTTGTACCATCAATGCCGACCAGGCGGGCAACGCTGCATTCTTGGCCGCAGTGCAAGTTCAGCAGTCTTTCACCGTGGCATCCGGACTAACTCTGACTACCCCATCCGCTGGGTTGTCGGGAACCTACAATGTGATCTTTAACCTTCCGCTTTCCAGTGCGGGTGGCGCAGGCTCCAAGACCTTCGCCTTGACCGCTGGCACATTGATTGCTGGCCTTACCCTGAATTCCGCCACCGGAGTGATTTCGGGCACGCCGACCGCAGCGGGATCGGCCTCGATTGTGGTCACCGTCACTGATGCCAATGGGGCGTCTGTTGCCACGAATACATTTAGCATCGCCATCGCCAAGGCAGATCAGGCCAGCCTGGCGGTCACCTCAACTAGTGGCACCTTTGGCACTCCGATTACCCTCACGGCAACCGGTGGAACCGTTAGTGGAGCACTCAGCTTTGTGGTGGCCGACAACGGTTCAATGCACTGTACCCTCAATAACGGCAGCCTCACCGCCGATGGTGCAGGTAGTTGTACCGTTACCGCCACCATGACAGGAGACTCCAACTACAACGCGGTGTCTTCTGCAGCAACCACGGTCACTTTCGCCAAGGCAAATCAGGCTTCCATCACCGTCACAACAATTTCCGGCACCTATGGCACCGCGCTTAGCCTGGCAATCTCGGGCGGTTCGGGAACCGGAGCCGTTAACTTCCAGGTGTCTGCCGGCAGTACCTCTTGCACTATCAGCGGCACTGAACTGACAGCCACTGCTGCTGGCTCATGCCAGGTTGTTGCAACCAAGGCGGCAGACACTGATTACAACTCGATGAGCTCGGCTTCCACCACCGTCACCTTCGCGGCGGCGGGTCAGGCGGCTGTGATTGTGACCACCACTGCCGGTACATTTGGCACGCCGCTGCAGTTGCAGGCTTCGGGTGGTTCGGGCACCGGTGCACTGACTTTTGCGGTGACCGATGGACAGAACACAACCTGTACCTTGACCGGGAACATCCTGACCGCATCAAACGCAGGAACCTGTATCGTCGCTGCCACCTTTGCTGCCGACGCAAACTTCAACGCGGCGTCGTCGGCAGCTACGACGGTGACGTTTGCACATGCAGCACAGGCGATTGTCTTTGGTGCGCTTCCGTCCCGCACCTTGGGCACCGGCAGCGCAACGCTGGTTGCCAGCGCCACCAGCTCACTCACCGTGGCATTTACCTCGGCAACCACTGCTGTCTGTTCGGTGGTTGGAACCACGCTGACCCTACTGAGTGCCGGCACCTGTACCATCAACGCCGACCAAGCCGGTGATAACCAGTATTCGGCGGCCAGCCAGGTTCAGCAGTCCTTCGTCGTTTCACCTGCCCTGGTGGCCAACACACCGATCACCGGTTTGAATGGCTCGTACCTCACACTCTTCACCTTGAATCTTGGTGTGACTGGTGGTTCAGGCGGCGAGACCTTTGCACTCAGCGCTGGTAGCCTGCCCGCCGGACTAACCCTTAACTCGGCATCCGGAGTCATTGAAGGCACACCGACCGCGGCTGGAAATTATGCAGTCACAATCACGGTCACAGATTCCAACGGTGCCAACGCATCCACTGCCAGCTTCACCATCGTCATCGCCAAGATTTCCCAGGCGGCACTGGTCCTTACTTCAACCACTGGCACCTTCGGAACCCCGCTGCAGCTCACAGTTTCGGGCGGAACCACCGGTGGCGCTGTCATTTACAGCGCTCACAGCGCGGGCGCTAACAGTTGCACCCTCACAAATGGACTCCTCTCGGTTTCCGGTGCGGGTGACTGCCTGGTTTCTGCAACAATGGCAGGCAACTCCAACTACAACGCAGTTACCTCGAGCACCACTCGAGTAACCTTCGGCAAAGCTGCTCAGGCTGCCCTTTCGGTATCCACCACCACTGGAACATTTGGCACATCGCTTCTGCTCGGAACATCGGGTGGTTCCGGCACTGGCGCGGTCACATATCAGGTAATCGATGGCTCGGTTGGCTGCACCCTAGCCAGCGGCCGTCTCACCGTGGACGGGGCAGGTTGGTGCCACGTAACTGCCACCAAGGCATCGGACTTCAACTACACCGCCGTAAGTTCTGCAGACACCACGGTTACTTTTGCCGCCGCAGGGCAATCGGCAGTTACCGTCACAACTACAGCTGGAACTTACGGTAGCGGAACCACTTTGCAGGCTATTGGTGGTTCGTCGACTGGCGCCTTTAGTTTCACTTTCAGCAATGGCTCCACTATTTGCTCACTGATTGGATCGGTCCTAACCGCGTACAGTGCGGGTACCTGCTTTGTGACGGCAACCAAGGCCGCCGATGCCAACTACACGGCAGCCGAATCGGTGCCAACGCTTTTCACATTTGTGCATGCCAGCCAGAGCATTAGCTTTGGAGCCCTTGGAAGCCAAACCTTGGGTATGAGCAGTTTCACGATTAGCGCTACCGCGACCAGTGGGCTTGTCGTCAACTTCAGCAGCGCCACTCCAAGCGTGTGCACGGTTTCGGGCGATACTGTGACCATGCAGTCTTCGGGTGTCTGCTCGATTGTTGCCGACCAGTCCGGTGATGCCCGCTACTCGGCTGCCGCCAGCCAGACTCAATCGTTCTCGGTGGCAGAGGCGCTTCTTCTGGCCGCGCCAACTACTGGCCTATCCGGCACCTATGACACCGCTTACACCCTCACCCTTGCTGCCACTGGCGGCGCCCAGGCGCTCAGCTATGCCGTGGTGTCGGGAAGCCTGCCGAGCGGCCTAAGCCTTGATTCAGCCACCGGCCAGATCACTGGTCTGCCAAGTGCCGTTGGAACCAGCACCTTCACCATTCGGGTCACCGATGCCAACGGCGCCAGCGTTTCCACTGGAAGTTTTAGCATCGTGATCGACCGAGCCAGCCAGGCTAACCTTTCGGTGACCACCACTAGTGGAACCGCGGGCACCCCACTTACCCTGGCCGTTGCAGGTGGTACCGGAACCGGTGCCGTGACTTACACGGTGACCGGAAATGGCTGTGTCATCAGTGGCGGCACGATATCCAGCAACTCGGCCGGCATTTGTTCGGTGGTAGCTACTAAGGCAGCCGATACCAACTACAACTCGATTTCGTCCAGCGCCACTAACGTCACCTTTGCCGCCATACCAGTTCCTGCTGGTGGCGGCGGCGGTTCACTGCCGCCAGTTCCCCCAGCAGTTGAGCCGGTGGGAACCCCACCAGCTCCAACCACCTGGGAGGTACCGGTTCCGACCGCGCAGACCCTGAGCGGAACTCCAACCCAGGTTGTGGGCGGCAAAACGCAGCCGGTGGCCACTGTTGTCACCGACGACAAGCAGGGTATTGCAGTAACGACGACCAATTGGGCATTCACTCTGAAGGTGGCGCCATTGCCTTCTGATGGCAGCACGCCGAATTCATCCGCAGTTGCGGGCACCCAGCTGGTGGTCACTTCTGGCACAACTGTTCAGGTTGCGGGTACAGAGTTCCAACCCAAGACAGTTGTGAAGGTGTGGCTCTACTCCAGCCCGATTCTGCTGGGAACCGTCGAGGTCAATGCCGATGGAAGCTTCGCGTCTGCGGTGGCTATCCCAACTGGGCTAGAGCTTGGAAGTCACACGCTCGTTCTCCAAGGAATTAACTCCAAGAACGAAGTTCAGAACGCCCAGGCCTCGCTTCTAGTCAAGGCAGCGGAAAATACTTCGATGCCTCCAAAGCTGGCCTTCAGTCTTAGATTCGCCAGCACAGGCGCAACAATCACTAAGCGCATTATGCAACAGGTGTCCAGCATCGCCGCCGCAATTGGCAAGGGCAAGACCATCGCACTCACTGCAACGGGCTACTATCGCGGACCAAGTTCGAAGCATTTGGCTGCGTCGCTCTGCACCCTGCGCGCGCGTCGAGTTTCGACATTGTTGCGCCGCTCAGGCGTTACAGCAAAAGTACGTTGCACCGTGGCTTCCGGTGCGGCACTCAAGCTGCCTTCGCAAATTCTTAGCCTCAGCAATTAGAAAAGGCCCGCCCTACAGGAAGAGCGGGCCCCACTAGTTCGCTAGTCGGTTGTTTGCGGCGTTAGTAACTAATCAGTTCTACTTCGTCGACTACCAAACGGTAGGTGCCCGTGCCCAAGATGGCACCATTTTGGATCGAATAACCATTGCAGGTAATCCGAGCCCCTTCCTTAGCCGGGAGGTCTATTTGTGCAGTAACTCCAAAGGGAACTGCGAGGTTGCAGAATAGTGCGCCGTCCGCAGCCAAGTTCCAGTTGAAGTCAATTTGGCCGAAACCAGTCTCAATTGAAGTTTTGGCAAATGTGAAGCCAATGGCGGGCTTCGGAGCAACGATTACCCGTTGGTATCCGGGAGCGTCTAGGGTCGGTGCCAAGCCACCGATGTTGCGGTAGATCCAATCGACAACCGCTCCGTAGGCATAGTGGTTGAAACTGATCATTGAGGCATCGTCTTGGCCTTCTGGATTGGTGTCCATTGCCCCAGAGTGGATGGAGCCATCGGCCTGGATTGCGTCCCAACGCTCCCACATTGTGGTGGCACCCTTATCGACTGCATATAGCCACGAACGGAATTCTCGGCGCATGAGCATCTGATAGGCCTCGGACGAATGTCCGTTCTTCGAGAGTGCGTGAAGGATCAGGGGAGTAGCTAGAAAGCCGGTTGTGATCATGCCCTTGTCGGCGGCAACCATTTCCGCCAAACGGTCTGCCACGTTCTGCTTCTCGGCAAATGGCACAATGTCGAACTCAATGGCGATCGAACTGCCGGCTGTGGTCGTAAGCACCTCGTTGCCAAAGTGGTCCCAGATGTCACTCTTGAGTTCTGCGGCCATATCGCTGTAATGCCGCGCAAGTTCCCCAGTGCCAACCAGGGTCTCGGTGTAAGCCATCAGATCAGCCGTGTGAGCAAAGAATGCATTGGCGACGAAGTCGGCAGAGACCTTGGACTCCCAAGGGCGATCCCCAGGGGCATCTGGGTCGCACCAATCACCGAATTGGAATTCGGTGGGCAAGAACTTTTGACCCTTTCGGCGCGCATCCAGTGCGTTGGTCCAGCGACGCATGGAGTTGAGCTGCTTCTGAAGAACCGACTTATCCCCGAAGTACTCATAGACAGAAACGGGCACTATGGTTGCCGCGTCAGCCCATCCGGCGCGGCCTTCTAGGATCCAGTCGCCTATCTTTACCTCGCTTGCCAGCTTCAGCAAGTCCGGAACGACAGCACCCACATCGCCGTTTTCGTGCTGGTCTAGCTCAACATCGATCAGCCAGCTCTTCCAGAAACTAGCCGTGTTGAAAAGGGTGTTTGAGGTGTTGGAAAAAGCCTGGGCGTCACCGGTCCATCCCAATCTTTCGTCACGCTGCGGGCAATCGGTTGGCAGCGAAACAAAGTTATCCAGTTGCGACCAAACCACATTTTCATGCAATCGGTTAATCCGGGTATCTGAGCTGCTGAAGTGGCTACGGCGCGAGTTGTCCGAACTTATTGCGACTGCCGTGGCTGAAACTACCGTGGCGTCAGTTTGCACGTCCGCGTGCTGGAAGCCGTGGAATGTGAAGCGCGGCTCAAGTACGTGCCTGCCGTCTTCGGCGAGCACGTAACGGTCTGTGGCCTTTGCTGATCGCAGTGCTTTGGTGTGAAGCCTCTCGCCTGGTTCGAGCATTTCTGCATGTCGGATTACAACCTCTTGCCCCTTTTTGCCATCAACAACAAGTCGTACCCAGCCGGAGACGTTCTGAACGCCCTTCAGAAGCACACGGTCTTCTTTTTGCACCTGAGCCATCGGGAATTCATGAATTGCTCTAACGGGGCTAGTTATGCGCGGCTTCAGCACCGAAATGGATTGAGTTTTGACACCCACGCAAGCCCAGCTAGAGTCATCAAAACCGGGCAGTTTCCAGCCGGTTTGACTGTAGTTGAAATCAATGGTCGAACCGTCATAAATCGAACTGAAGCGTGTTTCGGCTGTCGAAGCTTTCCAACTATCGTCACTAACCACGGTTTCGACTGAACCATCTTCGTAGGTAACCTCAAGCTGGCTGATTAGCCCGATTTCCGTGCCGTAGTGATCAGACATGTTCATGAAGCCAAAACGGCCACGCCACCAGCCATCAGATAGCTCGGCACCAATCACATTGGAGCCTTCACTTAGCAAGTTGGTCACATCGAAGCAGTCCGTAAGCAGGCGCTCCTGGTAAACGGTCCAGCCAGGGTTTAGGTAGCCATCGGAAACCCGTTGGCCATTGATGAAGGTCTCGTTTAGGCCCATCGACGAGACATAAAGGCGGGCTGAAGCCGGCTTTGACCTAAGCGAAAATGACTTTCGGAGTATCGGCGAGGGGCTTTCCTTTAGAGAGTCGTCGCCGATGAATACTGCCTGCCAATCGGACGTTTTTAGAAGCCCAGTCTCGATGGACGCGATTGGGCTCCATTGGGTCCAGCCGAAGTTTGTCTTGATACGCACGCGGTAGTAACGGACTTCACGCGATGATCGTGCGCCATCGCCAGCAGGGGTGGAGAGCTGCGAGTCACCTGTCTGCGCACCAGAGTCGAAACTCACCCTAGAAAAATCATTCAAAGCTGAAGACTGGATTTGGAAACCCAGCTGCTTAGGTGAAATGCGTTCAGAACTTACTTTCCAACTAAGAAGTGCTTCATCGCCAGTAACTCCGATGAGATCCGAACTGAATTGGGTTGTGAGTGCAATTACTCGAGTTAGCTCATCGGTGGTGTGCCCAGTGGTACTCATAATTCTCCTTATGTACAGCGCCTGGAACCAAATTCGAATTTGGTTCTGAAACGCTTCAACCCGTGTAGAGATTTTGACACGAATAAATGTAAAACGATACACAGAAAAGATACAAAGAATGGTTATAAGTAGAGGAAAAGCCTCCAAAAAGCCCGTAATCTCGGGGATTCACAGGCAATGGGGAAGTGCAAACCCGTTACATAACCGTTACGAAAATCTGTTGTTGGCTGTCGGCTGAGGCGCTAACTTAGTATCAAACCTTGAAACGATTCAAAGGTTGAACGGGCAAGGTCGCCCGTGAAATGAGAGAAAGAGGAAGTCATGCGTGTCAATACTTTGAAGCGTGCGGGCTTGGCAACTGCTGCAGGTGCATCCGTTTTCGCGATGGCACTGACCGGCGTGGCGCCGGCCCAGGCTGCAACCACAACCATCACCTGGCTAAGCGACAACGGACCAGCAAACATCAAGCTAGAGAACGCCGTCGTCTCGGCATTCCAGAAAGCAAACCCAGGAATTAAGGTTCAACTTCACACTCGTGCCGGAGGCGCGGAAGGCGACAACCTCGTCAAGACCAAGCTCGCAACCGGCAACATGGAAGATGTCTTCAACTACAACTCCGGTGCGTTGCTTGCTGCAATCAACCCAGCTAAAACTCTGGTTGATGTGACCAAGCAGCCTTTCCAGAAGAACGTGTACGACTCGTTCAAGCCTGCGGTTAGCGTTAGTGGCAAGGTATTCGGTGCCCCTTGGGGCACCGCAATGGGCGGCGGAATCTACTACAACATCCCCGCTTTCAAGAAGGCAGGCATTACGTCTACACCTAAGACCTGGGCTGAATTCATCACCGATGCAAAAGCTCTAAAGGCTTCTGGTGTTGACGCAGTCTGCGGAACTTTCGGTGACAGTTGGACTGCACAGTTGTTCGTGTTGGCAGATTTCTACAATGTTCACGCCGCGGATTCCAGCTTTGCAGCTGACTACACCAACAACAAGGCAAAGTACGCGTACAACCCGGCCGCCTTGGCTGGTTTCCAGCACCTTGAAGAGGTTTACAAGGACGGCCTGTTCAACGCCGATGCAAACACAGCAACCTTCACTGATGGCTCTGCCCGTGTGTCTTCGGGTAAGTGTGCCATGTACCCAATGCTTACCTTCATGACTGCCTCGATTCCAGCAGCTAACGCCTCGGATGTAGGTTTCTTCGCACAGCCAGGTACCAACGCCAAGAATGTGGGTCTAACCACCTGGATGCCATCGGGTATGTACATTCCTAAGACCACCAAGCATCTTGCAGCTGCGCAGAAGTTCGTGAACTTCATCGCAAGCAAGGCCGGCACCGATGCGTTTGTAAAGGGTGGCGGCTACCAGGGACCATTCGTGACCATGGACCAGAGCGCAGCACCCGCAGGCATCCCACAGGCTACCAAAGACCTGACTGCACTTGTGAAGTCGGGTAAGACCTACCCAGCGCTTGAGTTCCTCTCTGCAATCAAGGGTCCAAACCTGCCGGGTATCACCGTTCAGGTTGGTTCTGGCCAGGTAACTGCCAAGGCAGGCGCTGCACTTTACGATCAGGATGTTGTCGCCCAGGCACAGCAGCTGGGTCTAAAGGGCTGGTAAT
>Ga0213920_1000071_pt1 | contig 119341 bp, 113 predicted proteins | sample McNCre1117MG_FD_161054 | JGI IMG/M metagenome (GOLD analysis project Ga0213920, IMG submission 161054) | Freshwater microbial communities from McNutts Creek, Athens, Georgia, United States - 11-17 MG | ecosystem: Environmental > Aquatic > Freshwater > Creek | place: USA: Georgia | collected...
GGTGAAGTGGTGGAACACCTTGCACCAAGGTGCTTCGGTGTCGCTCACCAAAGCGCCCAGCATGGCCGAGATCATGTTGTGGAGCATGTTGCTCATGGCGTTGGCGTTTTGGTCCTACACCATTGCGTTGGTGTTGTACCGCGTGCGCACGCTGATCTTGCAGCGAGAGAGCCACGCCACGTGGGTGCACGAACTCGAAGAGGTGAAGCCATGAGGTGGGAGAGTTGGGGCCAGTTTTGGGCCATGGGCGGCTATGGCGTTTACGTGTGGGGCAGCATGGGTGTGACAGCTTTGTTGCTGGCGCTGGAAGTGTTGCAAGCGCGTTGGGCGCACCGAGTTGTGCTGAATCAAATGAAAGCTGAGCGAGCTGTGGCTCAGCTTCTCTTTGAGGAATAGGCAGAGAATCGGAGAATGAGAGTTCATAAAACACCCGCTTACGCTGTCGGCCTATTCGTCCTCGTCGTCATTGTTGCGATTGCTGTATCGACCGCTTTGTTGATATGGAACTTGCGCGCCCGTGAGCTCGAACATTCGCGCATTGAGACGATCAGTCTGACGCAAATGTTCATCGAGCAAACGGAACAAGAGTTCAGCAGCACCGAAATGCTGCTGGGTAATATCCAAGAGAAGCTCCAAGATTCATTTGGCAGCAAACTTCCATTGGATGGCATGGGTGTACGTTTGTTGATGAACTCCCGCTTAGGAGGCGCGCGAAAAATTAGGTCACTCTTCATTGCGAACACCGATGGGTTGATCATCAACACGACCAAAGACATTGGCTCAGCCACGATTAACGTGGCCGATAGAAGCTATTTCAAATTTTTTGAAAACGGTCAAAGCAGTCGAATTTATATCGACAAGCCTGTGCGTAATCGTTTCGACAATACTTGGTCGTTGCATTTGTCAAAAGGGCTGGTTGACCAGCACGGAAAGTTCAGAGGCGTCATCGTGGCCTCGATGGACATTCCAAGTTTCGAGCAGTTGTATAACTTCATGAAGCTCGACTACTTGCGACCCATCGCCATTTATTTGAACGATGGAACCTTGGTTGCAAGTCTGCCGCACCGAGAAAGCATGATCGGTGAAAAAGTGCCCGAGCTCACACTTGCTGAAATTGCATTGACGAGTACGGAAGTGACCATGATTCAACACCGCAGTGGCGATGGCGGGCATCAACTGTTTGCGCTGGGCAAGTTACAAAAATTTCCAATACTGGTGAGCGTGACCAATGACGATGAGCAAGCGTTAGCTGCATGGCGCGAAACAGCAATTCCGATTGGCATAGGCGCTGCCGTGACGTGTCTGTTTATTTTGTTTGTCGCTGGTTTTTTGGTGCGTAAACTGATTCGTGAAAATGAGCTGTCGTTGCAGTTGCGTGATGCCACGGACCGCTACCATCACACCATTGACTCGGTGATGGATGCCATTGTCGCCATCGATGAGCATCAAAATATTTTGCTGTTCAACCCCGCGGCTGAGGTGATGTTTGGGTACAAGGCCGAAGAGATCATTGGGGAGCCCTTGAACACCTTAATTCCAGATCGATTCCGGCCTAAGCATGGCCCTCACGTTGATGGCTTCATGAGGTCTCCTGTGCTGTCGCGCACCATGAGCCTCAAGCCACAGCTGGAAATCACAGGCAAGCGTCGCGATGGGTCTGAGTTTCCAATTGAATCGACCATCTCAAAGACCATGATTGGCAATGCCAAGCAACTCACCGCTGTGTTGCGAGATGCCACAGAGCGTCGTCGCGCAGAAGCTGCGCTTTATCAAACCAATCAGCAGTTGCGCGAGTTGTCTGCCTCGCTGGAAAAAGTTCGCGAAGAAGAGCGCACGCGTATTTCGCGCGAGTTGCACGACGACTTGGGTCAGCAATTGACAGGCTTAAAACTGGACATGTCCTGGTTTGCGAATCGCCTCAAAGATGGGCGCGACATTGACCCAGTCAAAGTCGCTGATATGCGACGTGCTTTGGATGTGGCCGTTAGTTCTGTGCGTCGTATCTCTACAGAGTTACGACCTTTGGTGCTGGATGATTTAGGTTTTGTGGATGCGCTCAAGTGGCATGTGGCCGACTTGGCTAAACGCAGCGGCTTGAACGTGAGCCTCAATTTTTCTGATCCCAAAATACATCTTGCCGATGGTGACGCCACCGCGTTGTTTCGAATCGTGCAAGAGTCCCTCAACAACATCGTCAAACACGCCCAAGCAAAGCATGTGTTCATCAATCTTGACAGCACAGGCCCTCAGCTCAGCTTGACCATTCAAGACGATGGCAAAGGGTTTGACACCGATACGCCGTCCAGTGGCTTGGGCTTGGTCAGCATGCGTGAGCGGGCGTTTGCTTTGGGGGGCACTTTTTCAGTGGTTTCTAATGACGAACGCGGTGTCACGGTTCGTATAGAAATTCCTATGCACAATGACTCACTTCAAGAGATGCAGTTATGACGTTTGAAATATTGATTGCGGATGACCACGCCATTATTCGCGATGGTTTAAAAAAAATCTTGTCAGACACAGACGACTTGCGCGTCGCCGGCGAGGCCAGCAATGGCAACGATGCGTTGCAGCTGGTCCGCGAACGTGATTGGAGTTTGGCCATCTTGGACATCTCCATGCCTGGGCGCAGCGGCCTAGAGCTGATCAAGCTGATCAAGGCCGAGCGCCCCAAGTTACCGCTGCTCATTTTCAGCATGCATCAGGAAGAACAGTACGCCGTGCGTGCCATTCGTGCGGGGGCCTCTGGCTACTTGTCCAAAGAAGGCGACAGCGACTTGATCGTGCCCGCCGTCAGGAAAATAGCGCAAGGCGGTGTGTTCATCAGCGCCAAAGTAGCCGAGTTATTGGCGATGGATTCGCTGTTGAATGTGCAAAACCCTTCGCACACCCTGCTGACCGACCGCGAGTTTGAGGTGTTTAGCCGCATCGTGCGCGGTGAGAGTTTGACTGGCATTGCCAACGAGCTGTACCTGAGCGTGAAGACGGTCAGCACCCATAAGTCACACATCTTGACCAAAATGAACATGTCCAGTGATGTGGACTTGGCCCGCTACGCCATAGAGCATAAGTTGCTAGATTCTCTTTATTAGTCATTAACGTTTCATTGGCATCGGAATTGTCTGATGCCTAACTTCATCTCCTGCCTATATCGGTTTTCTAAGCAAAACAACAAAATTCACCTATAGCGCTCGGTATATCTGCTGAGCAAGTTCTTCAACGTAAGACACAAGGTGAATGAAATGACTCAATCCACACGACTTTTGATTGCCACCGTGATTGCCAGTGCAGTCATGTCGCTGGCTTCTACGGCTGCATATGCAGTGGATGCTGACGCTGCCAAAGCTTTGGCCAAGCAAAACAACTGCTTCAAGTGCCATGCCGTTGATAAAGAAAAAGACGGCCCTGCGTACCACAAAGTGGCTGAGAAATACAAAGGCAAAGCCAACGCCGAAGCCAAATTGATCGACCACATCACCTCTGGCGAAAAAGCCAAGTTTGCTGATGGCCACGAAGAAGAGCACAAGATTGTCAAAACATCTCCTCCCAAAGACATGGAGCAGATCAAAAACTTGGTGCAGTGGATCTTGGCTCAATAAGCCAACCAGACCAGCGTTTAGATAAATAGAGAGATAAGGGATTCATATGAAGTCAATTCGAACGTTTTTTGCGGCATGTCTGCTCGTAGCAGGCATGGGGGCGGCAGTGTCGTCATGGGCTGCTGATAACAACTTGCCTAAGCTGGGCGAAGAGACTTCGAAGGCAGCAGTGGCCAAAGCAGCTTTGAAAAAAGATGCGGTGTGTACCGGCTGTCACGATGAAAGTGAAAACGCTCCCGTCCTGTCTCTCTATCAAACCAAACACGGTGTTCGCGGTGATGTGCGTACGCCTACTTGTCAGTCATGCCACGGTGAGAGCGACAAGCACGTGAAGGGTGACCCTAAAGTTAAAGGTCGCGCAGCACCTGATGTGATCTTCAAAAAAGGTGTGTACGCACAGTCAGATGACAAAGAACGCTCAGCTCAGTGCCTGAACTGCCATAAAGGCGAGAAGCGCACCAACTGGGATGGCGGACAGCATCAAAACAGTGGCTTAGCTTGTAACAGCTGTCACCAAGTGCACAAGCCTGCTGACAAAGTTTTGGGTAAAAAAACGCAGGCAGATGTTTGCTACACATGCCACAAAGAGCAGCGTGCGGATGGCAACAAAATCTCTCACCACCCCATTGCTGAAGGCAAGGTTGCTTGTGCTGACTGTCACAACCCACATGGTTCAACTGGCCCCAAGCTGTTGAAGAAAAACACAGTGACAGAGACTTGCTATCAATGTCACGCAGAAAAACGTGGCCCATTTTTGTGGGAGCACCAGCCTGCGACTGAGGATTGTGCAAATTGCCACACGCCTCATGGCTCCAACACAACGCCACTCTTGAAAACTCGTGCACCTATGTTGTGTGATGAATGTCACGACGGTCCACATAACAGCCAAGCGCCCTATGGTGCCGGTCTGGGGGGAACGCAAACTACGCGTGTAATTACAACGTCTACAAATGCTAATAGTGCAAGTAGTAGTGCTGCGGGCCGTGCTTGTATGAATTGTCACGTGATGATTCACGGAACTAACAGCCCAACTGGTGCTCTGTTGCATCGGTAATCAAAGGAGGTCGCTAACATGAACTCGAATCAACTCAAACTTAGTCCCCTGACAATTGCTATTCAAGTCGCTTTGGCAGCCATGGTGGTTTTTCCAACCATGGCGCATGCCGATGATGATGAAGTCGCCGAATTGGTGAATCCAACCAGCGTCATTCAAACCGGTGTTGCTGGTGTATCAACAGATTCAGCGAAATTTGGCGAGTACAACGGGCTGAATAAAAAAGGAGCTTATGGCGTCCTTGATGCCGATATCCGTGGCGGTGACTCATATGGTCAAGGCTCTGGCATTCGTCGCTGGTCTGTGATTGGCAGTGGTATCGGAACCAATGCAGGTTCTGCTGAAGCGTATATCTCTAACCAAGGTGAGTGGAGCTTGGGTGTGGGGTTTGATGAGCTTCAGCACAAGACCACGACAAATTATCAAACGCCTTACCAAGGTGCCGCTGGCGGCAATGTGTTCACATTGCCCAGTACCTTTGGTGTTATCAATGCGAGTCAAAACACTGCAGGTGAGGCGGCGTCGGTAAAAGTTAACTCCACTACGACTAATTACTACAACAAATTAGCGGGTGGGCGTTCGCTTACCAGTTCGCAACTGGGCGCTTTTCAAACACAGGATGTGTCGAGTGATCGACAAAACACCAAATTCAATGCTGGTTATAACTTCGATCGCCGCTGGAATCTTCGGTTTGATTACAACCATTTAGAGCAAACCGGCGCCAAGCTGATCGGCTCTGGTACTGATGGCGTGTCGAACACTTTTAATAGCACGACAAATTGGACGAAAGAGGCCATCGTGGTCTTGATGAATCCGACCAAGTATCAAACGGACACCTTCAATACAGCATTGAACTGGTCGGGCGATGATGCACACGGCACGGTGGGCTATTTCATGTCGACTTTCCATGACGGCTATCGTGGTGTGACTTGGGATAACCCATTTCAAACAAACCCTACGGCAGGCACTGCATCACCGACAGGCACTGCATCACCGTTTCCCACCAGTACGATGTCAACGCCACCCAGCAATATGTTCCATCAACTGAACTTCAGTGGTGGCTATAAGTTGAGTCCTGAGACTAAGTTGGCTAGTAATTTTTCGTATGGCATAAATACACAAAACGAACCCTATAGCGGCACATACACCAACACCACGGCAAGTCCTACGGCCTCAAACTTACCTGGTAGCTCGTTAGGTGGCAAAGTCGTGATTTCGCACTTTGATGTGAAGTTGACGAATCAAGCGGCTAAAGATTTGCAGTTGATTGGAGGTGTTAAGTTTAATGAGCGTGATAACCAGACAAGCTCTAACCTCTACTCTTATGTGGATGAGGGGGTGAAGTCCCGCCAAGCGTGGAATACACCACAAAGCAATCGTAAAACTCAGATCGAAATGGCAGGTGAATACAAGCTGTCTGCAAATGAGCGTGTACGTTTGGGTTATGACTGGGATAAGGTCGAGCGTTGGTGTAATAACTCGCCGAGTTTGACGCAGATCCAATCGGCTTATAGCTTCACAGGCACTACTTTCACATCTACAAACCAAACCGCCGCAGCTGCGTATTACGCCGGTGGTACATCTTGTGCGCAAGTGCCACAAAGTGAAGAAAACAGACTGTCTGCAACTTATCGGAATCGCACAAGTGATGAAGTGAGTATGAATGCGAGTTTGAGCTTTGGCGACCGTCATGCAGATGTGAACACGGCTTTTTATAACCCTATGCAAAGTGTGACAGAAGGTTTTGAAAATCCAGGGTTTGTTGCATTTTTCCAAAGTTCACGTCGTGATGTTCAACTTAAAGCGGGTACTAATTGGCAAGCGAATGAAAAACTCGATATTGGATTGTCAGCCAAGTACCGTCAAGACAACTATTACGGTATGACTTATGGTGTCGGAGAAGGATATTTGGCTAGCGTAAATTTGGATGCAGCCTATGCCTACTCAGATCGTAGTTCGGTAACAAGCTATGTGACTGTGCAAAATCGATCACGGACGCTGAATACTGAATCCGGCAGGATTCCAGTTGCAGGCACTGCGACATCGGGACCTTGGAGTAACAAACTACAAGACCAAGACGTCAGCTTGGGCGTGACTGGCAAACAGCAAGGCCTGTTGGCAGGTAAGTTGGATTTGATGGAGAACTTCAATTACTCATGGGCATCCACAAGTACTGAGACAAATTTGAACTACCCGACCGCCTCATCGGGATGCACTACAACAACTAGTTCACTAACTGCGCTTTATTATGTGAACCAAGCCTGTGGGGCGCCTCCAGATGTGCGTTCTGAGCTGATTCAACTGCGGTTGAGTGGTAACTATCATCTCGATAAAGAGTCTTCTGTTGTGATGGCCTACACCTATCAGAAACTCCTTTCACGTGATTACTACTACAACCCATACCAATACCCTAACAACTTCACAACTGGATTGCCAACCAACCAAAGCGTGCCAAGTTACCAAGCTTATATGGCCTACGTGGGCTATCAATACAAATTCCGTTAATCATGGAGTTTGAAGCGGCATGTTTTTAGGCATGCCGCTTTTCTATTTGAAGGAGAGAGCATCATGAGCGACAGCAAACCCGGTAGTCTTAAGCGTTTTTGGGAAGTGTTGAAAAAACCAAGCGCTAAATATTCCATCATTGGCATTGCCAGCATTTCATTTTTTGCAGGCATTATTTTCTGGGGCGGTTTCAACACCGGCATGGAAATGACCAATACCTTAGAGTTCTGTACCACCTGTCACGAGATGCGCGACACGGTATATCAGGAATACAAGGAAACCATTCACTACAGCAACCGCACGGGTGTCCGCGCGATTTGTTCTGACTGTCACGTGCCTAAAGACTGGGTGCACAAGATGATCCGTAAATCCAAAGCCAGCTTTGAGGTTTGGGGCAAGATCACCGGTAGCATCGATACCAAAGAGAAGTTTGAAGCCAAGCGCATTGAGCTGGCCACACATGAGTGGGAGCGCATGAAAGAGAGCAACTCGCGCGAATGTCGCAATTGCCACACTTTTGATGCGATGAGCGCCGAGCTGCAAAAGCAAACGCCTTACAGAAAACACATGAAAGCCAAAGAAGAAGGCAAAACATGTATTGACTGCCACAAAGGTATTGCTCACCAACTGCCTAAAGAATACGAAGATCCAGACGAATGATGATTCCTGAAATTGGGCACTTTGCCCTTGTATTGGCACTGTGCCTAGCCCTCATAGAAGGTACGTTGCCATTACTGGGCGCCCAACAAGGGCGATCCGCTTGGGTGGTGCTGGCCAAGCCAGCCGCCCAGGCGTTGTTTTTGGTGATGACACTTTCGTTCTTGGCGTTGTGTTGGTGTTTTTATGCCAATGACTTTTCAGTCTTGTATGTGGCCGAGCATTCCAACTCCAAGTTGCCTCTGATGTACCGCATGGGCGCCGTGTGGGGTGGCCACGAAGGCTCGTTGCTGCTGTGGGTGTACATGCTCAGCGCTTGGACGTTTGCCGTGGCGCAGCTGTCTCGCAATTTAGACGAAATCACGGTTGCACGCGTGGTGGGCGTGCTTGGGCTGGTCACTGCAGGGTTGTTGCTGTTTATTCTGTTCACGTCAAATCCATTTGATCGCGTGATGCCCGTGCCGGATAACGGCAGAGACTTAAACCCCCTGTTGCAAGACCCGGGCTTGGTGTTTCACCCGCCCATGCTTTACATGGGCTATGTGGGGTTTTCTGTGGCATTTGCGTTTGCTATTGCGGCGTTGCTGTCTGGCAAGTTAGACGCAGCGTGGGCACGTTGGTCACGCCCTTGGACGATCACCGCTTGGTCGTTTTTAACCGTCGGTATTGCCTTGGGTTCGTGGTGGGCATATTACGAATTGGGTTGGGGCGGTTGGTGGTTTTGGGACCCTGTTGAAAACGCGTCGTTCATGCCTTGGTTGGTCGGCACGGCTTTGCTGCACTCGTTGGCAGTGACCGAAAAGCGTGGCAGTTTCAAAAACTGGACCGTGCTGCTGGCCATCAGTGCTTTCTCGTTGTCACTACTTGGAACTTTCTTGGTTCGCTCAGGCGTGCTGACTTCGGTCCACGCATTTGCAGCTGACCCACGCCGCGGTGTGTTCATTCTGATTTTGTTAGCGCTGGTGGTGGGGTCATCACTGACCTTGTTTGCCGTGCGTGCCAGCCACGTGGCACGTGGTGGTGCGTTTGCCTTGGTGTCGCGCGAAACTTTCATGCTGGCGGGCAATGTGTTTTTTGTCGTTGCAGCCAGTGCTGTGTTGCTGGGTACGGTGTACCCCTTGGTCATGGACGCATTGAATCTTGGCAAGCTCTCAGTGGGGGCGCCTTATTTCAATACTGTGTTTGTGCCCATCATGGTGCCGGTTTTGGTGTTACTCGGTGTTGGCCCATTGGCGCATTGGAAGCATGCGGATCTCCAAGATTTGTTCAAGCGGGTTTGGGGCGTTGCCTTGTTGGCTGTGCTGGCTCCGGTCATTGCCTATGTTTGGTTGGGCGGCGGTACTTTCATGACGCTACTAGGCATTACTTTGGCGGTTTGGATTTCTGGCACTGTGTTGCTGCAAGTGGCGAAGCGCCTTCAGTTCGGCAATCCACCGCTGTCGTACTGGGGCATGCAAGTGGCGCATTTGGGCATGGCGGTGTTCGTATTCGGTGTGACCATGGTGGGTGGCTATCAACAAGAAAAAGACGTGCGCATGGAGTTGGGCGATGTCACCACTGTGGGGGGGTACGAGTTTCAATTCAAGGGTGTCCAAGTGGTGGCTGGTCCTAACTATGAAGCCTCTCGCGCTGAGTTCAAAGTTAGCAAGCCAGGCATGGCTGACATCATCATGAGCCCTGAGAAGCGTCGTTATTTTTCTTCAGCTATGCCGATGACCGAAGCCGCCATTGACGCCAGTTTGACGCGTGACCTGTATGTCTCGTTGGGCGAGTTGCAAGATGACTCAGCTTGGGCCGTGCGCGTGTTCTACAAACCATTCGTGGATTGGATCTGGGGTGGTTGTTTGATGATGGCTTTGGGTGGTGTGTTGGCTATGTTTGACCGCCGCTATCGTCGCAAGCAAAAAAGCAAAGCCTTATGAAATTAAAGTTCGCTATTCCTTTGCTGTTGTTTGTTGGGTTGGTCGCTTTTTTGGCGAGTGGCCTTGGGCGCGATCCGCACGAAGTGCCATCGCCCTTCATTGGGCGTCTGGCGCCTGCCTTTGAGGTGCCTCAGTTGACTGAGGCGGACAAAAACTTTTCGCCTGAGAATTTGCGAGGCAAGGTGTGGGTGCTGAATGTGTGGGCCTCGTGGTGTTCATCGTGCCGCGAAGAACATCCTGTGTTGTTGCACTTTTCAAAAACCAACGACACCCCATTGATTGGCTTGGACTACAAAGACCAGCGCAAAGACGCGTTGAACTTGTTGCGCCATGAAGGTGACCCCTATGTACTCTCGGCCTTTGACGCCAGTGGCCGCGTGGGCATCAACTACGGTGTGTATGGCGTGCCAGAAACGTATGTCATCGACCAGCAAGGCATCATTCGCCACAAGCACATTGGGCCACTCACGCCTGAGGTGATGCAGAAAAAAATCATTCCTTTGATTAACTCCTTAAGTAAAACGTGAAGCACTTATTCATTTCCTTCTTAATGCTTTGCTGCGTGGGTTTTTCATGGAGCAAGGAAGCTGCGCCACTGGCTGAAGATCCTGCCATCGAGCAGCGGATGATTGACATTTCAGAGGAAATGCGTTGCTTGGTTTGTCAAAACGAGTCCTTGTCTGGCTCACGTTCTGAGCTCGCGCAAGATTTACGTAACGAGCTGCGCCAGTTGCTGCGTGATGGCAAAACCGATGCCGAAATCAAAGAATTCATGGTCACACGCTACGGTGACTTTGTTTTGTACCGCCCCCCCGTTAAGACAAGCACATGGGTGCTTTGGGGTGGTCCTTTTCTATTGCTAGTTTTAGCTTTCCTGTTTTTATTGCGTCACGTTGGCCGAGGAAGTCCAGACGAAGAGCAAGACTTGTCTGAAGAAGAAAAGCAACGCGCGCAGCGCTTGCTCAAGGGAACCGATCAATGATTTTGTTTTTTGTGATCGCACTGTCGATCGTGTTGGTTGCGCTAGTCGTTTTATTTCGCCCATTTATTTTTAAATCAAAGTTGGCTTCTGTCTCGCATGAGCAGGTCAATGCCGAGGCTTACCAATACCAGTTAGAGCGTTTGCGTGCAGACAAATCAGATGGCTCACTGAGCGTTGAAGATTACGAAACAGCAGTGCGTGAGATGGAAAAACGCGTGCTGGATGAGGCCACCGATACGGTGGAGCTGGCTGCGGTGGTTCGCCCCAAGCGCACGATGATTGCCATTTGCACCTTAGTGCCCATGGCCGCTGCCGCGCTGTACGTGCTGTTGGGCGACCCAAACAGTTTGGACGGTTACGAACGTCAAAACCGCACGGCCAGCAAAGAGGTCGAGCAAATGGTTTCCGGCTTAGCGGAAAAGCTCAAGCAAGACCCAAACAATCCCAAGGGGTGGGCCATGTTGGCGCGCTCCTACAAAGTGATGGGCCGCCCCGTCGATGCTGAAAAAGCCTATGAAGCGGCAGAGGCCTACATTGCAAACGATGCGCAACTGTTGGCGGATTACGCCGACGTGGTGGCATCCAATGCCAATGGCAGCTTTGTTGGTAAACCTGAAAAACTTATTCGACAGGCTTTGGCGATTGACCCAAACAATGCGATGGCTTTGTGGTTGTCGGGTACATCGTCATTCAATGTCGGTCGTTACAGTGAGGCCGTGAAAACTTGGCGCTATTTGTTGGACTTGCTAGACCCAAGTTCTGAGGATGCACGCATCCTTCAGTCTTCCATTGACGAGGCCGTGACTAACGGTGGGCTGAGTGCGCTTGAGCCAGTCAAAGCCAAACCGCATGCAGCTGCAGCGCCAACAGGTGCGACCATTTCAGGCGAAGTGTCGTTGGTTGCTGACTTGAAGAAATCGTCTTCAGCCAATGACGTGTTGATGGTCATTGCCCGCAAGCCGGGTGAGCGCATGCCAATTGCTGTGTACCGCACACAGCTGTCTGACTTACCTGCTAAGTTCAAGCTCGACGACTCGATGAGCATGAACCTACAGGTGCAACTCTCTCAGCAAAAGTCGATTGAGTTAGAGGCGCGATTGTCAAAGTCTGGTCAAGCAAAGCCAGAGGCTGGCGATTTGTACTCTGACCCAGTTCCCGTGACTTTGGGTGCGTCAAACGTCGCAGTTCGTTTAACGCACGTTCGTCCCTGACGTTTAAATGATGCCCCATCATGAGGGGCGCATGTAGCATGTCTACCGAGATGCCCATTGCATAACGGTTGAAGTTCACTGACGTCCCAAGCCAATTGGCTCAGGTGCACGCATGGCAATTTTTGTAAAGAGGCGGTCATAAAGTGGATCGCGAGGTGTGGAGCCAGACATGGGGTCGCAGTTTTTCTCAAATGCCGCATCCAATTTCTTCCAGTCTTCGTCCGTCAACACTTTCATGGCCTCGGGAATAATGACCGTTTCCTCAAGACGCATGTGCTCAAAATAAAAACTTAAGTAGGCCTTCGCAGCTTCTTCAAATGCAGTTTTTCTTGAGTCGCCAAGTATTTCCCAAGCCAGCAATAGGTGTTGTAGCTCACGCACGCTTGATTCGCCCTTGTGGTGGTCTTTGTCTAACCGAACAATCAACTCCGCGCATTGGGGCGAGCGTGCTGCTACAGGTGGAAACAGTAGGGTGGTCTCTTTGATGTGGTGCTGTTTTTCTGGAACCTCATCAATGTAGAAGAGCATGGCGCGCAGCACATCAAAAAAGTGCTCGGGCTTGTCGCGAGGGCCCCGCTCAACCATGAGCCGGATGGATGCGAGCATCGCGCTTAATGATGCGTGCTCTTCACTGATGATGCGAATACTTGAATGTCTCATGATCGGCTCCTTGTGTAGATCACCACACTCTCTCATGCAACGGGAGTGCTAGCGTTGACGCTAACTGATTCGTTAAAGCGCTGCTTGATCTGAATCAAAAAACGCTGATTGCAACTCTATAGAGTGAGGAAGCGCAACAAGGAGAAGAAAATGAGCGAGGCAAAGACAAGCTACTGCACCTACCGAGATGCCCACGTCAATACGGCTGATGGCATGAAGCACTGCATCATGGACCATCAATGTTTCAGTGACGATCCGTGTCCACTACATGATGAGTTCAACATGCAGGTGTTGAACACTACAAAGTCGGCTGGCGCATTAGCCGCGAATGGCTGTGCACCGCTTCCACCAACACGCCCACGCTCTCAGGCGGGGTGAATTGGCTGATGCCATGGCCCAGGTTGAAGATCTGGGTGGGGCCGGTTGTCGTGGTGTCGGTGTGCGGTTTGCCAAACGCGTCCAGCACGCGGCGGGCTTCAGCCGCAATGGCGTCAGCGGGGGCAAACAAGGCGTTGGGGTCGAGGTTGCCTTGCAGGGCTTTGCCGGGGCCGCCGACAGCGCCGCCCACTTGGGCGCGGGCCTTGGCGAGGTTGACCGTCCAGTCCACGCCCAACACGTCGCAGTCGAGGTCGGCCATTTCGGGCAACCACAGGCCACCGCCTTTGGTGAACACCAAGCGGGGAATGACCGCGCCGTCGTGCGAGCGTTTGAGTTGCGCCAACACGCGTTTGGTGTAAGCCATGCTGAACTGTTGGAACATGCCGTCGGCCAGCACGCCGCCCCAGCTGTCAAAAATCATCACGGCTTGTGCGCCGGCTTCGATTTGGGTGTTGAGGTACAGGGCCACCGCATCGGCGTTGATTTCCAAAATGCGGTGCATCAAGTCGGGGCGGCTGTACATCAGGCTTTTGACTTGACGATAGTCGTCTGAGCCTGCGTCTTCGACCATGTAGCAAGCCAAGGTCCAAGGGCTGCCCGAGAAGCCAATCAAAGGCACGCGGCCGTTCAGTGCTTTGCGAATGGAAGTGACGGCGTCAAACACATAGCGCAGCTTGGCCATGTCGGGTACGGCCAGTTCTGCCACCGCGGCTTCGGTGCGCACGTTCTTGGCGAACTTGGGGCCTTCGCCTTGGGCGAAAGACAGGCCCAAACCCATGGCGTCGGGCACGGTCAAGATGTCGCTGAAAAGGATCGCGGCATCGAGCGGGTAGCGCTCCAGTGGTTGCAAGGTGACTTCGGTGGCGAAGTCGGTGTTGGTGGCCAAACCCATGAAACTACCCGCTTTGGCGCGTGTGGCGCAGTACTCAGGCAAATAGCGTCCGGCTTGGCGCATGAGCCAAACGGGGGTGTGGTCGGTGGCTTGACGCATGCAAGCGCGTAAAAAGGTGTCGTTTTGGAGTGGTGCAAACATGACGACATTGTCGCCAACGTCATTTAAAAGGATCAACATGCACCTCGAAAAAATCAGACCTTATGCCGTTGTTGAGTACTACATGGGAAGTCCCAAAGCCCCCAAGAGTATTCATTGAAGCTATCTATGCCCTTTCAAGGCGATAGAGTGCTTGGGCCGATAGCCACGGCGGCCTTTATTGCAGCCAAGCTCACGGCTGAAAAAGTCAAATGCATGCGAATCTTGGCGTGACGCATTTATTTAGCCGACACATTGGCGCGCGCTGCATGCAATTTTTTGTAGCTGTCGATCAGTCGGTGGTGCCGATCGAGCCCCTCGAGTTGCATGCTTGTTGGCGTTAAACCGAAGAAGCGCACCGTGCCATCAACAGATCCCATGACGGCGTCCATGCGCGTGTTGCCAAACATCCGACGGAAGTTGGTTGCATAGTCTTCCAGTTCGAGGTCTGGATCGAGCTGTATTTCCAGCACCACGTTCAGGGCTTGGTAAAACAATTTGCGATCGACCGTGTGGTCGTTGTATTGCAAGAATGCGCCCACCAGCTCTTGGGCTTCTTCAAATTGCTGCAAAGCCAGATGAATCAACAGTTTCAACTCGAGCACGGTGAGCTGACCCCATTCGGTGTTCTCATCAAATTCGATGCCGATCAAGGTGGCAATGTCTAGGTACTCATCGAGCTCATTGTTTTCTAAGCGATCCAGCAGCGCAGACAAGCTGGCATCGTCCAAGCGGTGCAGGTTCAGGATGTCTTCGCGAAACAGCAGCGCCTTGTTGGTGTTGTCCCAAATCAAATCTTCGACGGGATAAATCTCTGAATAGCCGGGCACCAAAATTCGGCAGGCGATGGCGCCCAGCTGGTCGTACACCGCTGTGTACGCTTCTTTGCCCATGTCTTCGAGAATGCCAAACAAGGTGGCGGCTTCTTGGGCATTTGAGTTTTCACCTTGGCCAGAAAAGTCCCACTCTACAAACTCGAACTCTGTTTTGGCGCTGAAAAAGCGCCACGACACAATGCCGCTGGAGTCGATGAAGTGCTCCACAAAGTTGTTGGGCTCGGTGACTGCGTTGCTCTCGAACGTGGGCGGGGGTAAATCGTTCAGGCCTTCAAAACTGCGACCTTGCAGCAACTCGGTGAGGCTGCGCTCTAGCGCCACTTCAAAGCTGGGGTGCGCGCCGAACGATGCAAATACACCGCCTGTGCGCGGGTTCATCAAGGTGACGCACATCACGGGGTAGGTGCCGCCCAGAGACGCGTCTTTCACCAACACCGGAAAGCCTTGTTCTTCCAAGCCTTGAATGCCAGCCAAGATGCTGGGGTATTTGGCCAACACGTCGGGCGGTACATCGGGCAAACAAATTTCGCCTTCCAAGATTTCGCGCTTGACAGCACGTTCAAAAATTTCAGACAAACATTGCACCTGCGCCTCGGCCAGTGTGTTGCCCGCACTCATGCCGTTGCTGACGAACAGGTTTTCGATCAGGTTAGACGGGAAGTACACCACCTCGCCGTCTGACTGACGCACATAAGGCAGCGAGCAGATACCGCGTTGTGCATTGCCTGAGTTGGTGTCGATCAGATGCGAGCCACGCAACTCGCCATCGGCGTTGTAAATGTTGAGGCAGTACGCATCCAAAATTTCAGCGGGCAGTGCGTCCTTTTTTCCAGGCTTGAACCAACGCTCATTCGGATAATGGACAAACGCTGCGCTGGCGATGTCTTCGCCCCAAAAAGAGCCTGCGTAGAAATGGTTGTTGTTCAGCCGCTCAATGTATTCGCCCAAGGCCGAGGCCAACGCGCTTTCTTTGGTGGAGCCTTTGCCATTGGTGAAACACATGGGCGAGTGCGCGTCGCGGATGTGCAGTGACCACACGTTGGGAATGATGTTGCGCCACGAGGCAATTTCAATCTTGATGCCCAAGTTCGCCAAGATGCCCGACATGTTGGCGATGGTCTGCTCTAGCGGCAGGTCCTTGCCCAAGATGAAGGTGCTGCTGTCAGTGCTGGGTTTCAAGGTGAGCAAGGACTGCGCATCAGCGTCTAAGTTTTCCACTTCTTCGATGACAAACTCGGGGCCTGCTTGCACCACTTTTTTGACGGTGCAGCGCTCCATCGAGTTCAAGATGCCGCGACGATCGACCTCTTGGATGTCTGCTGGCAACTCCACCTGAATTTTGAAAATCTGCTGGTAGCGGTTCTCTGGATCGACGATGTTGTTTTGCGAGAGGCGAATGTTGTCGGTGGGGATGTTGCGCGTGTCGCAGTACAGCTTGACAAAGTAGGCCGCACACAAAGCCGATGAGGCTAAAAAATAGTCGAACGGCCCGGGGGCTGAGCCATCGCCTTTGTAGCGAATGGGTTGGTCGGCGACCACCGTGAAGTCATCGAACTTGGCTTCCAAGCGAAGCTTGTCGAGAAAGTTGACTTTGATTTCCATGGACGATATTTGAAAATAGTATTGAAAATGAGGGTGCGGAAATTATTCGCCACCGTATAAGTACCCAGTATATAAAGCCCTGCCGAAGCAGGGCTTTCGTCTTCTAGAAGACCTAGATTTCAATACCTATGCCGTTGATCAAATTTGGCGGTACACCTCAGCCCCTGTCTTGACGAACTCGATGGCTTTGACTTCCATGCCTTTTTGCAAAGCCGCCTGTGCGCTGACACCTTGCTGTGCCGCAAAGTCACGTACATCTTGTGTGATTTTCATGGAGCAAAAATGCGGTCCACACATCGAACAAAAGTGTGCAACTTTGGCGGAGTCTTTGGGCAGTGTTTCATCGTGAAACTCTTTGGCTTTGTCAGGATCAAGCCCCAAGTTGAATTGATCTTCCCATCGGAACTCAAAACGCGCTTTAGACAAAGCGTTGTCTCGGATTTGTGAGCCGGGATGTCCTTTTGCCAAGTCAGCTGCGTGTGCTGCCAGCTTGTATGTGATGATGCCTTCCTTGACATCTTGCTTGTTGGGTAAGCCCAAGTGTTCTTTGGGCGTCACATAGCAAAGCATGGCGGTGCCGTACCAACCAATGGTGGCGGCACCAATGCCGCTGGTGATGTGGTCATAGCCTGGAGCGATGTCGGTCGTCAACGGTCCGAGTGTGTAAAAAGGCGCCTCATGGCATTGCTCGAGTTGCAAATCCATGTTTTCTTTGATCATGTGTAGTGGCACATGACCAGGGCCTTCGATCATCACTTGTACGTCATGCTTCCAGGCGATTTGTGTCAGCTCACCCAAGGTCTTCAACTCACCCAATTGCGCCTCGTCATTGGCGTCGTAAATTGAGCCTGGACGCAAGCCGTCACCCAAGCTGAATGCGACGTCATATGCCTTCATGATTTCACAAATTTCTTCGAAGTGGGTGTAGAGAAAACTTTCTTGATGATGTGCCAAGCACCATTTCGCCATGATGGAGCCACCACGGCTCACAATGCCTGTCATGCGATTGGCTGTGAGCGGTACATAACGCAATAGAACGCCAGCGTGGATGGTGAAGTAGTCAACGCCTTGCTCAGCTTGCTCAATCAAGGTGTCGCGGAAGATTTCCCAAGTCAGGTCTTCGGCTTTGCCGTTGACTTTTTCTAATGCTTGGTAGATGGGGACGGTTCCGATGGGAACAGGTGAGTTGCGAATGATCCATTCACGTGTTTCGTGAATGTTTTTGCCGGTAGACAAATCCATCACCGTGTCACCGCCCCAGCGAATAGCCCATGTCATTTTGTCCACCTCTTCGTTGATTGAAGAGCCGAGTGCCGAGTTACCAATGTTGGCGTTGATCTTCACTAGGAAGTTACGACCAATGATCATGGGCTCGGACTCTGGGTGATTGATGTTGTTCGGAATGATGGCGCGACCACGAGCAACTTCATCGCGTACAAATTCAGGCGTGATGACAGGCGGAATGCTTGCCCCAAAGTTTTGTCCTGGATGTTGGCGACCTAAGAGTTGGGCCATGCGTTCGCCCATTGGGCCTGTTGCTTTCAACGATTCAATGTATTGCTCTCGTTGCAGATTTTCACGAATCGCAACGTATTCCATCTCGGGTGTGATGATGCCTTTGCGTGCGTAATGCATTTGTGTCACGTTGGCTGCGGCTTTGGCCTTGCGTGGTTTGCGGTGCAGCCCGGGGAAACGCAGCTCATCTAATTTCGAGTCGGACGCACGCGATTGACCAAAAGCGCTGCTCAGGCTGGGTAAGACCTCTGTGTCTTGACGCTCTTCAATCCATTGTTGACGAACGGGCGAGAGGCCCTTGCGGACATCAATTTTGGCTTTGGGATCGGTATAGGGACCAGAGCAGTCGTACACAAAAATGGGAGGATTTTTTTCGCCACCGAAGCCCGTTGGCGTATCGCTTTGACTGATTTCACGCATCGGTATTTGCATGTCAGAGCGAGAGCCTTGAACATAAACTTTGCGGGAGTTCGGAAGTGGTGTGATCGCCGCTTGGTCCACTTTGGCTGTTGTGGCAAGGAACTTTTCTGGAGCATTCATGAAGCATGATTCCTAAGGTAGGTGCTCCGAAGGTCGCTCAAAGAAAACAGCATGCCATTTATGGGATGCGTCTACAAGGATTGACAGCTCTTCTTCCGCCGGTATGAACCGGATCAAGTTCTCGGGTTTGGAAAGCCATCTCAGCCCACAACATGTGGACACCCCGGAGCAAGAAAAATTATACGTTCTGCTCAGAACCAAATTTGCTTCGTATTGATCTGATCTTCATCAGATGCGATTTTTCGTGAAAGATCAAAGTTTGTCAGGTGATCCGAAAATAGTGCGATTCACGCCGACGGTGATAGGGCGATATCCCTTTTATTGCAAAAATCGATTTCACTTTTTTAAAAGCCATCGCGAGCAGGGGGCATTTTGGAGGTCGTGGAGTCATTGCCTTGATGTCGGCTACAAACAGCGCGAGAGATGTGTGGCATCAAAAGTTATTGAGGAGTTTTCAATGCGAGCCTTGCCTTTGGTTTTTGTGCCTGGACTGATGTGTGATCACACGGTCTGGGATCCGCTCCTGCCTTGCATGCACGACCAACGGTCATACACCGTGGTTGATCATGGCGAAGCGGATTCATTGGTGCAAATGGCGGAGCAGTTATTAAAAGACGCGCCTCCCCAATTTTTATTGGCAGGGCACTCCATGGGGGCGAGAGTTGTACTCGAAGCATGGCGGCTAATGCCCGAACGCATTCAGGGCGTTGCGTTACTAGACACAGGGTACTTACCTAAACCCGCAGGACCGGCCGGTGAGGATGAGGTTCGCAAACGATTCAACTTGCTTCAAATCGCCCGAGACAACGGGGTGCGCGCGATGGCTCGTGAATGGGTTCAAGGCATGGTCCATCCCGATAGGTTGAATGATGCGGAGTTGATTGAGCGCATCTTGAGCATGTTCGAGCGAAAAACGGCAGACATCTTTGCCAAGCAAATCCATGCATTGATCAACCGACCCGATGGCACTGATGTGTTGAGATCAATTCATGTACCAACGCTGATCTTGTGTGGCCGACAAGACACATGGGCCCCAGTGGCGCAACACGAAGCCATGCAAGCGCTTGTATCTCATGCGGCATTGGAGGTGATCGATGGTGCTGGACACATGGCCCCTATGGAGAGACCGCAAGAGGTTGCGAATGCGCTGTCGCGCTGGCTTATTCGTTGTGCGTCGACGAGTGCTTGAAATTTAATTGGATACAAAAAACAAGTATTTACCCTGAAAATGCCAGTTTATTGACTTGAATCAAGCGTCAATGTATACAATTTGACCCATGGTTTCAAATTTTGCAGCTATCTCTCATGTTGGTGATCCTCAAGATGAGGGGGGCTCGCAGGCCGTTAGGGTGCAGCTTAGGTTGCGTGAAATGATCTTGGCGGGAGAACTCAAGGCGGGTTCTCGCATCACTGAATTGGCGATGGTTGAAAAGCTGGGTGTATCGCGCACCCCCATTCGGGCTGCATTGATCCGACTCGAGCAAGAGGGTTTGTTACAACAAATGCGCAGTGGCGGCTTTGCTATACGCCAATTCTCGGAGGCCGATGTGGCAGATGCCATTGAGCTCAGAGGCACGGTCGAGGGCTTAGCCGCACGTCTAGCCGCAGAGCGCAGTGCGCCTGCACAAGCGTTAGCGCAAGCGAATCAATGTTTGGATGAAATTGATCTTTTGCTGCAGCAATCCGTGCTCAATGAAGATGCATTTACAAACTACGTACGCTTGAACGCGTTATTCCATAGTTTGTTGGGACAGCTGTCTGCCTCTCCCGTGATACAGCGTGAGCTAGAACGTGTATGCGGCTTGCCATTTGCTTCGCCTTCTGGTTTTGTGGGCGTTCAGGCCAACTCCCTCAAAGCGCGTGACATGCTCATCGTTGCGCAAGACCAGCATCGGCAAGTGATTGAGGCCATCACCCACCGTGAGGGCGCGCGTGCAGAGGCAGTCATGCGAGAGCACTCACGTCTGGCTCAAAGAAATTTACGTGATGCCGTGCGCAACACGCCTGACTTACCTGGCGTGCATTTGATATCGCCCGGTACGTAAAGATCACTGTTGGCAAATTATTTCAAAGGAGACATTCATGCAAAAACGTTACTTCCTCAGTGCTCTCATGTTGGGCGTCTTGACGGCTTACGCCAGTAGTGCTGTGGCTGAAGAGAAATTCAAGATTGGTTTGATCTTGCCTATGACCGGCCCTTTTGCCTCGACGGGCAAACAAATTGAAGCCGCGGCCCGTTTGTACATGGCACAAAACGGCGATACCGTTGGCGGTAAAAAGGTGGAACTGATCGTCAAAGACGATACCAGTGCTCCCGATGTCACCAAGCGCATTGCGCAAGAAATGGTCGTGAACGACAAGGTCAATGTGCTGGCTGGTTTTGGGTTGACGCCTTTGGCTTTGGCAACTGCACCCATTGCAACGCAATCGAAAACACCGATGGTTGTGATGGCCGCTGCGACCTCTAGCATCACGCAAGCCTCACCCTATGTGGTGCGCACCAGCTTTACCTTGCCTCAAGCTGCGGTGGCGATGGCTGATTGGGTGCCCAACAATGGCATCAAAAAAGTGGTGACCTTGGTCTCTGACTACGGTCCTGGCATTGATGCTGAAAAATACTTCAAAGACCGTTTGTTGTTCAACGGCGGTCAAGTGCTGGAAACGCTGCGCGTGCCACTGCGCAACCCAGACTTTGCACCCTTCTTACAAAAAGTACGCGACTTAAAGCCAGATGCTTTATTTGTGTTTGTGCCTTCTGGTGCAGGTGCAGCGTTGATGAAGCAGTTTGCAGAACGCGGCATGGACAAAGCGGGTATCAAGTTGATTGGCACCGGTGACATCACCGATGACGACATCTTGGGCGGTATGGGCGATGTGGCTTTGGGCGTGGTGACGTCGCATCATTATTCGACTTCGCACAATTCGCCGCTGAACAAAAAGTTTGTGGCTGCATTTGAGAAAGCCAACGCGGGGTTGCGACCCAACTTCATGGCGGTAGGGGGCTACGACGGTATGCGCGTGATTTACGAAGCGGCAAAAATCACGAAAGGTGGCAGTGGCGATGCTTTGCTCAACGCCATGAAAGGCCAGTTGTTTGAGAGCCCCAGAGGCCCCATGTTCATTGATGCGCAGACGCGTGACGTTGTGCACAACATCTACATTCGCAGGGTCGAACGAGTGGGTGGGCAGCTTTATAACCAAGAGTTCGACACCATCAAAGACGTCAAAGATCCAGGCAAGACAAAGTAATGTTGACACTGTTGTTTGACGGGGTCGCTTACGGCATGCTGTTGTTCATCTTGGCAGTGGGCTTGTGCGTGACCATGGGGTTGATGAACTTCATCAACCTCGCGCATGGTGCATTTGCCATGCTAGGCGGCTACCTCACCGTGGCACTGATGCAGCGTCACGGCGTACCGTTTTTGGTGTGTTTGCCGCTGGCATTTTTAGCGTCTGCCGTTGTAGGGGCTCTTTTGGAGCGCACGCTGTACAGACCGATGTATAAAAAACCACACTTAGACCAAGTGTTGTTTTCCATCGGCTTGGCTTTTATGGCCGTGGCTTCAGCCGACTATTTGATGGGTTCGCAGCAGCAAATCATGCAGCTGCCAGATTGGCTAAGCGGTCGTACCGAATTGTTTGCTGATACCCCGTTTGTATTGGGCATGGGGCATTACCGTTTGTTCATCATCGCGGTGTGCGCAGCGTTGACGTTGGGTTTGCAATACGTCTTGTCAGCCACACGTTTTGGTAGCCGCTTGCGTGCCAGTGTGGATGACCCGCGTGCAGCATCTGGCTTGGGCATCAATGTGAATGTGGTGTTTGCTGCCACCTTTGCGGTGGGCTCAGGGTTGGCAGGTTTGGGCGGCGCATTGGGAGCAGAGGTCTTGGGGCTTGATCCCACTTTTCCCTTGAAGTTCATGGTGTATTTTTTGATTGTGGTGGCCGTCGGTGGCACAACCTCAATCACTGGCCCTTTGCTGGCCGCTTTGCTGTTGGGCATCGCCGATGTGGCGGGCAAATACTACATACCTAAATTGGGCGCTTTCATTGTTTACACGCTCATGATTGTGATTTTGATTTGGCGTCCACAAGGACTGTTCGTGCGTCAAGGAGGCAAATCATGACGGCACAAAAATCGTTGCTTCAAGCGGCGCGCTGGCAACCGTTGGAGCTGTTGTTTTGGTTGCTCGCGTTTGCCATGCCTTATCTGGTGGGGCAGCATGCTTTGATCATCAATGAAATCGCGATCGTGGCTTTGTTTGCTGTGTCTCTGGATTTGATCTTGGGCTACACCGGCATCGTTTCGTTGGGGCACGCTGCGTTTTTGGGGTTCGGTGCCTATTCTGCGGCGTTGTTTGCCAAACACATCAACCCTGATCCTTTGCTGGGCTTGGCCGTGGGTATGGCGGCATCGACGGTGTTGGGTGCACTGTGTTCTTTCACCATCATGCGAGGCAGTGATTTGACGCGCTTGATGGTCACCCTCGGGACTGCCTTGATCTTGTTGGAGTTGACCAATAAGTGGGGCGACTTAACGGGTGGGGCTGATGGACTGCAAGGCGTCATCATGGGGCCTTTGCTGGGGCGGTTTGAGTTTGACTTGATGGGGCAAACCTCGGCTTGGTATTCGCTCACGGTGTTGTTGGTTTTGTTTGTATTGGCACGCTGCTTGATACACGCCCCCTTGGGGGCCACGCTCAAGGCGGTTCGCGACAACCGCTTGCGTGCCATGGCTATCGGTATTTCAGTCACCTCTCGTTTGGCCGTGGTCTACACCGTTGCAGCGGGTATTGCAGGTGCTGCCGGCGCGTTGATGGCGCAGACCACTGGCTTTGCTTCGCTGGATGTGTTTGCCCTTGATCGCTCTGCCGATGTCATGTTGATGCTGGCGATTGGTGGTGTGGGTTGGCTGTACGGTGGCATCGTAGGCGCTGTGGCCTTCAAGCTGATGTACGACGTGATTGCCAATGTCACTCCGCAATACTGGACGTTTTGGATTGGCCTGTTCTTGGTCGTTCTGGTTTTGGTGGGACGTGAACGTTTGATTCGACCCTGGACTTGGTTTGGCGTCCCACGCCGTGAGGGGGCGCCATGAGTGCGACTTATGCATTGCAAACGCAGGGCTTGGTGAAACGCTTTGGAGGCATTACGGCCACCGACCATGTCAGCCTCAATATTGCACATGGCGCACGCCATGCACTGATTGGCCCCAACGGCGCGGGTAAAACGACGCTCATCAACCTGATGACGGGTGTTTTGCCAGCCACCGAAGGTCGCATTGTGTTGCAAGGGGAAGATATCTCTGGCTTGGCGCCGCACCAGCGCGTGGGTCGAGGCATGGTGCGAACTTTTCAGATCAATCAACTGTTTAACTCACTCACGCCTTTGGAAACCTTGGCGATGGTGGTGACCCAGCACCGTGGTCAAGGCGCGCGTTGGTGGCAGCCTTTGGGGCATAACGCGGCCATCACCGAGCGGGCGGAGCAACTGCTTGAGCAATTCCATCTCACCGATGTGATGCAGCAGCGCACCGAGCACTTGGCTTATGGCAAGCGCCGTTTGCTAGAAATGGCGATTGCGCTGGCGTGTGAGCCTCGGGTGTTGTTGCTGGATGAACCCGTGGCGGGTGTGCCCGCTGGCGAGCGCGATGAGTTGCTACAAACCGTGGCGGCACTACCCAGTGATGTGTCAATTGTTTTGATTGAACATGATATGGATTTGGTGTTTAACTTCGCGGACCGTATCACCGTGTTGGTCAACGGTGCGGTTTTGACAGAAGGTACGCCGCAAGAAATTGCGCATGACCCGCAAGTCAAAGCCGTGTATTTGGGGACCAGCTATGACTGAACTTTTACGCATTGACGGTTTGAGCGCTGGTTATGGCGAAGCCGTTGTGTTGCATAACATTCATCTTGGCTTGAATGAAGGTGAGACCTTGGCCTTGCTGGGCCGCAACGGCACAGGTAAAACCACTTTGATGGACACCTTAGTGGGGGTGACTACCCAGCACAGCGGTCAAATCACTTTAGGTGGTGTGGCCTTGCATCGTATGGCGCCGCATGACCGTGCGGCAGAGGGCATAGGCTGGGTACCGCAAGAGCGCAACATTTTCAAGTCATTGACGGTTCATGAAAACCTCACCGCTGTGGTGCGTGAGGCGCGGAGCACCAAGCATCGTGCTTGGACGCCTGAGCGTGTCTACGAACTGTTCCCCCGTTTGGCCGAGCGCAAAGACAACTTGGGCACGCAGCTGTCGGGGGGTGAGCAGCAGATGTTGGCGGTGGGGCGGGCCTTAGTCTTGAACCCGCGTTTGCTGTTGCTTGATGAGCCTTTGGAAGGGCTGGCACCCATCATCGTGGAAGAGCTGTTGCGTGCGATTGCACGCATCACCCGCGAAGAGGGCTTGAGCGCCATCATCGTGGAGCAACACCCCAAGGCCATTTTGGCCATCAGCCATCAAGTGGTGGTGCTTGACCACGGCACCGTGGTGCACAGCGGTTACGCAAAAGATTTACTTGACCAGTCAGAGTTGCTGGATCGTTTGTTGGGCGTTGCCCGTGTCGATTGATTTTTAAAAAGGAATGCTATGTTTTTGAAAAATACTTGGTACGTGGCCGCCACATCGGCGGACGTGCAAGACAAGCCTTTGGGTCGCACCATTTGCGGCGAGTCCATGGTGTTTTACCGTGGGGATGCGGGCAAAGTGTCTGCGCTGGAAAATTTTTGTCCACACCGAGGCGTGCCGCTTTCGTTGGGCCGGGTTTGCAATGGTCAATTGGTGTGTGGTTATCACGGCCTGGAAATGGGGTGTGACGGAAAAACAGTGGCCATGCCTGGCCAACGTGTGCGAGGTTTTCCGGCCATTCGTCGTTTTGCTGTCGTGGAGCGATACGGCTTCATCTGGGTTTGGCCTGGCGATGTCGCACTGGCTGACGAAGCTGCATTGCCTGTGTTTGAGTTTTTCGATAATCCCGAGTGGGCGTATGGCGGCGGGCTGTATCACATTCAGTGCAATTACCAACTGATGATCGACAACTTGATGGACTTGACGCACGAGACCTATGTGCACGCCACCAGCATCGGCCAAAAAGAAATTGATGAAGTGCCTTGCACGACTCAAGTGGATGGCAACCATGTCACGACCAGCCGTTTTATGAACAACATTTCGGCGCCTCCATTTTGGAGAATGGCCTTGCGTAGCAATAATTTGGCGGATGACGTGCCAGTGGATCGCTGGCAAATTTGCCACTTCACGCCACCCAGCCATGTGATGATTGAAGTGGGAGTTGCCCATGCGGGCAAGGGTGGCTACGACGCACCTCAAGATTGCAAGGCCAGCAGTGTGGTGGTTGACTTCATCACGCCAGAAACCGAAACGTCGATGTTCTATTTCTGGGGAATGGCTCGCAAGTTTCAACCACACAGTGCCGAACTGACGGCATCCATTCGCGAAGGGCAAGGCAAAATTTTTGCTGAAGACCTAGAAATGCTGGAAAGTCAGCAGCGTAATTTGATCGCCTATCCGAACCGCGCTTTGCTCATGCTCAACATTGATGCAGGGGGTGTTCAATCGCGTCGTGTGATTGAGCGTCTTTTGGCGCAAGAGCAAGTACAAACAGACAATGGAGCGATCGCATGAGCATCGGTATTGACACCCCAGTGGGCAGCGATGGCGTGTTCACCCTTGAGTTGGTGAAATCAGGTAAGCACCTGCAAGTAGCCGCAGACCAGACGGCCTTGGAGGTTCTTGAAGCGGCGGGTATCGCAGTGCCTATGTCATGCGGGCAAGGTATTTGTGGAACTTGTCTGACGCGTGTGGTGGGCGGTATACCTGAACACCACGACATGTACCTCACCGGCGAGGAGCAAGATGCCAACGATCAATTTACGCCTTGCTGCTCACGTAGCAAAACGGCTGTGTTGATGGTGGATCTTTAAAGCATTACATGAAATTTCTCATGAGGACGATGCAAGTAACTGAGATCTCAGCATTTGAATCACCGACTCACTGATGGGCTCGCTCAGCATGGGTTTGGCTGAGCATGAGACAGCTTCTGCGGTTCGAATGATGACCTCTTTGCGAGGATCCGTTGAGCCTAAAAACCATGGCGTGCCATTTACCAAGATCAGCAGGCTGGGAAAATTTTCGATGTCGAATTGGTCAAATATTTCACTGTAGTCTTCGACATCCACCCATTTCCAGTGGATGTCAATGGATGTGCTTTGCAGTTCTTGGAATGTGCTTTTTAAGCCTTTGCACACCATGCACCAATCCGCGCACAAAAACAGCGCATCAACTTTCCTAGCGTTCATATATTTTGTCAAACAGCCCGTTATGTAAGGCCGTCATTTTTCAGTGGATGAGTGGGCCAAAACAAAGTCAATGAAACCACGTTCAACGGAGGTTGAAACAAGCCGCACTCTGACCAGCTGACCTACTTTGAGTTCTGGCATTTCGCCCGACAGTCGACCTTCTGCTGGGGGTTCAAATATTCTGACCCATAAGCCATGTGTACCCGTTCCCGTGATGACACCATTGAAGCGTTGCCCAATCCGCGAATGCAACAACAGTGCAGCTTCGGATTTGCGCATCTGCCGTTCCACTTTTTTAGCTGCATCTTCTTGAATGGTGCAGTGTGCGGCGAGTTCATCAAGTTCTACGTTCGAATAGGGCGAGCGGGTGCCAGCCAAGACGGATTTGATCAGTCGTAGGGTGATGAGGTCTGGATAGCGTCGGTTCGGTGCTGTCGAGTGGGTGTAGTCTTGAACGGCAAGACCGAAGTGGCCAATGGGTTGGCCATGCGGCTTTTCGACGACGTACTCACCCGAGCCCATCAATTTGATGATGACAAGGGATAGGTCTGGGAATCGAATAGGGTCAGCTTTGTGTTGTTTCGCAAGAAAATGTTCAAGGGCACGGCCATCGGGTTCGCTGGGAAGTGTTTCGCCGTACTCTTGTGCGAGCGTCACAATGCGTAGCCAACGCTCTGGCGAGCGCACGATGCGTCGGAATGCGGGAATGCCATGCTCAGCGAGAAAGCGCGCCGTACATCCGTTCGTTGCAATCATCAATTCTTCAATGATTTGACGCGCACGGTTTTGAATTTGTTGTCGAATGTCGCTGATGCGATCACCTTCAAAAAGTGCCCGTGGCTGAAACGTTTCGAATTCAAGTGCACCTTGTGCGTGTCGCAGTTTGCGCAATTTTTGTGCAAGCGCATCTTGTGTCCGTAATTGCACTTGCATGCCATGAACGCGTTGTGCGGCTTCGGGAAGTTCGCCTTCTCCTTCAATCCATGCAGAGACAGCGTCATACGCCAGCTGTGCCTTATTTAAAACGCGGCCCCTATAGATGGCAGAGCGAAGCAAAGTGCCGTCATTTTTGAAATCCATTTCATTGATCAAGGCCAAGCGAATTTCATCAGGGTTAAGCGATGTGAGGTCCGTGCTGAGTTGCTCTGGCAGCATTGGGAAAATACGTGCCGATGTGTAGACCGAGGTCGTGTTGTGCCGTGCATGCAGATCGATGGCCGATCCTTTTTTTACCAAGGCATCTACATCTGCAATGGCGACATAAATTCGCACACTGCCGTTGGGCAACACCTCACTCACAGTCAGTTGATCAAGATCTCGGGAGTCATCGTTATCAATTGAGCACCACAGCAGCGTTGTGAGGTCGCGGATATCGTCGCTTGCTTCTTTGGCTGGCGCTTTGAGACCTATCAATTGCTCATGGACAGATGGCGAGAAGTCTGGCTCTAGGCCACGACTGAACATGGCCCATGTCGCAATTGTCGCCAAGTTGTAACGGTGATTTTTTAAGTTATTGGGCAAACCGAAACTCCTTGTGTGATTGAACCTGCTTAATTCATAGAGCTAAGCGAATTCATAGTACATGCATTGTTTGTTTGTGCCAATGACCGATTCACATCAACCGTTCGTGTCGATATCGCGCTTGAAAAAGAGCGCGGCTTTGTAGCCTACAACCCCTAATAGGTTGAAGATCAAAATAGACAAGAAGAAATTGCGATACCAGCGCACATCGTTGCGCAAGTTCTCTTGGGTTAAGACACTCATCCTACGTTCCGCAAGCAGGTGTTCTTGTTCGCCTTGTTCGCAAATTCGATGATTGGCGTCATACGGGTTGCCATCTTTGACCTCATTGCGCTCACAGTTGGTTAACAATTTGTCTGCGCTGAGGTTGATGCTTTGTTCACGTTCCAACTTTTCTGTGATGGTGATGTGATTGGCGTCATGGCGCCATTGGGCAATGAAATAGCTAGGGAGTAGGGTGCAGACAAAAAAGATGAGCCCAATCTCCTGAATTCGCGTGAGTTTCATGCTTATTTATAAAAGGCTTCGACTTTGCCTTTGATCTTGATGAGTAGGGGTTTTCCTTTGCGGTCTAAGGTTTTGTTGGCGGGGACTTTGACCCAGCCCTCAGACAGGCAATACTCCTCGACATCGAAACGTTCTTTATCGTTGAATCGAATGCCGATGTCGTGCTCGAACACGGCGGGTGCATAGTGCGGGCTGCGTGGGTCAATCGACAGGTGGTCGGGCAGGGCGGGGCGTTGTGTTGTAGCGTCAGTCATGATGTTGATTTTCCATGATTTACGGCTTGGATTTGGTGTGCCTGCTCATGCTGCATTTACAAATAAAATCAGGCAACCTTATGCATAAATATTTACTCATGTTTTTTATTGCGGCTTGGCAGTCCTCTGCTGGCGCTGGTTGGGTGTATTTCACCAATAACAACAGCAACGCCAGTGAGTATTACTTTGCCCCAGTGGAGAACAAGGGCAAGGTCAAGGTTTTGCGGACCTTTACCCAAATGCCGCTTGATGCCAAAGTGCCGTTCCACACGCCAAAGGCTGTGGTGAAGGTCACTTTGTATAACTATTCTTCAGAACAATCTACATACGAAATAAATTGCCAAGACCAAAGCATTCAATTGACAGAGCGTATTTTTTATCGCGACATTGCCGGTAAGGTGCCCTTTATCACGCATAACGTGAAAGATGCATTCGTTCAGGGCAGTAATTCAGAGTTTGCAAGGCAGTTCATCAAAACGCCGTTGCACTTTGATGACATCAAGCATTACCGTATGCACGAGGTGGCTTGTCAATAATAAAAAGGGGACCGCTCTCGGCGGTGAATTGGATTCACACGCGCCCTAAAAATTCGGACTGGTAGCGAGAGCGGTCATAAACCATAGCAACCTTGAACCCTATATATCGGCGCAAGGTGCGAAGGCTTTAGTCATTTAGCCAATCAAATCGACACGACCATCCAAACTCATCACGCCAGTGATGACGCTTAGTTTGAGGTGACGCTTTTGAACTAGATGGCGAAATTCGTTCAGAGCTTCTGCGTTTTGCTGCGGCCACCTTAGGGATAGGCATGCGGCATCGATAATGGGTGCTCAACATGCCTGAATCCTTTCACATTTACCCATCCTTTCGCGTTTTGAGCCTCATCCCTCCGATGACGCAGCTCAACACGCCTTACCCGTCTACGGCCTACTTGACGGGTTTTTTGCGCTCGCAAGGTGTAGAGGCGGTACAAGAGGACTTGGCCTTGGCGCTGGTTTTGGCTTTATTCACCGCAGACGGCTTGGCGCAAGTGCGCGAATGCGTTTTAGCTCAGCCCGAGGCTGAGCGAACAGCTTGCGTGAACTACTTTTTAGATTTTTTCGATCATTACCACTCCACCATTGCCCCCACGATTGCCTTTTTGCAGGGGCGAGATTCCACCTTGAGTCATCGCATCGCAGGGCGTGGTTTTTTGCCCGAAGGTCCGCGCTTTGCCTCGCTTGACGCCTATGAAGATGATGGCAGTGGCGACCCACTGGCCTGGGCTTTTGGTGCCTTGGGTCAGCAAGACCGCGCCCGTCATTTGGCCACCTTGTATTTGAACGACTTGGCCGATGTGCTGCGTGATGCCGTGGACAGCCGGTTCGAGTTTGTGCGCTACGCAGAGCAGCTGGCGGGTAGCCAAGCCACGTTTGAGCCTTTGGCACAAGCGCTGGCCGCCGAACCCACGTTGGTGGACCACACATTGCAGACGTTGACGCTTGAGGTGATCGCTAAACACGCGCCTCAGCTGGTGTTGCTCTCGGTGCCTTTCCCAGGTGCGGTTTACGCAGCGTTTCGCATGGCGCAGACCATCAAGGCGCATCACCCGCACATTCGTATAGGCCTGGGTGGCGGCTTTGTGAACACCGAGTTGCGCGAGCTGACCGAGCCGCGCGTGTTTGACTATGTGGACTTCATCAGCCTAGACGCCGGCGAGCGGCCCTTGCTGTCGTTGCTAGAGCATTTGCAAGGTAAACGCAGCGTACAACGCTTGGTGCGCACCTTTGTGCGCAACGATGAGGGCAAGGTTCAGCTCATGAACTGGGCCGAGCCCGACGTGCCGTTTGAAGACGTGGGCACGCCCACTTGGGATGGTTTGCCGCTAGACCGTTATTTGTCGCTGCTTGACATGCTCAACCCCATGCATCGCCTGTGGAGTGATGGGCGGTGGAACAAGCTGACCGTGGCCCACGGCTGCTATTGGAAAAAATGCAGCTTTTGCGATGTGAGCCTGGACTACATCTCGCGCTACGAAACCGCATCGGCCACCACGCTGGTGGACCGCATTGAGCAAATCGTGGCTGAGACAGGGCAGACCGGTTTTCACTTTGTGGACGAGGCTGCGCCACCCAAGGCGCTCAAGGCGCTGGCTGAAGAGCTGTTGCGTCGCAAGGTGCACATCTCGTGGTGGGGCAACATCCGCTTTGAGAAAACCTTCACGCCCGAGTTGGCCGAGTTGTTGGCCGAGAGCGGCTGCATTGCCATGTCGGGTGGCTTAGAAGTCGCCTCAGACCGGCTGCTGAGCTTGATGAAAAAAGGCGTCTCGGTCGAACAAGTGGCGCAAGTCACCAAAGGTTTTTCAGAGGCGGGCATCTTGGTGCATGCTTACCTGATGTACGGCTTTCCTACGCAAACCCTGCAAGACACGGTGGACGCTTTGGAGTACGTGCGTCAACTGTTTGAGAATGGCTGCATTCAAAGTGGCTTTTTCCATCGCTTTGCGTGCACGGTGCATTCGCCGGTTGGCAAGAACCCTGCCGACTACGGCGTGCAAGTGGTGCCGCTGCCCGAAGTGAGTTTTGCCAAGAACGATATTGCGTTCATCGATCCCACAGGAACAGACCACGACACGTTGGGGCGTGGCTTGAAAAAAGCCATTTACAACTACATGCATGGCGTGGGGGTGGACGGCGATGTGCGCCAGTGGTTTGAATTGCCCAGGGGCCAGTGCCCCAAAACCACGGTGTCACGTCACAAAATTGCCAAGGCTTTGGGTTACTAGCTAGGTCATCCATATGCCAAAGCGCGTTGGTAAAACACGCGCTTAGCCGCTTCAACGACGCTTAGATAAGTGACCACCATCAGAGCCAAGATGCCATAGAAATAGGCAGGGGGTGCCACAAATCCCAAGTGTGTGCCGAGTGGTGTTAAAGGCAAGCCAATCGCAATTGCGACGATGACGAGTGATGTGAATGTCAGCAGCGGATGGGGTTTGCTTTTGAATGGGTTACCGCGCGTTCGGATGATGAAGATGACCAACACCTGTGTGCACAACGACTCTACAAACCAGCCCGTTTGAAATAACTGTTCTTCGGCTTTCAAAATTTCCAGCAGCACATAGAAAGTCAAGAAGTCAAACACCGAGCTAATAGGGCCAATGATCAGCATGAAGTTACGAATGAACTCTAAATTGAGCACCCGTGGTTTGGCTGTTTCCTCGGGGTCAACTTCATCCAAGGGGATTGGAATTTCAGAGATGTCATAGAGGATGTTGTTCAGCAAAATTTGCGTAGGCAACATTGGGAGGAATGGCAGGAAGAGGGCGGCCCCCGCCATGCTGAACATGTTGCCGAAGTTCGAACTGGTGCCCATCATGATGTATTTCATGATGTTGCCAAACGTGCGACGCCCTTCCAGTACGCCGGCATGCAGCACATTCAAATCTTGTTTGAGCATGATGATGTCGGCTGCGGCTTTGGCCACGTCGACAGCAGAGTCCACCGAGAGCCCAACATCCGCTGAGTGCAATGAAGGGGCATCATTGATGCCGTCGCCCATATAGCCCACCACATGCCCATTGGCTTTGAGTGCCAAGATGACGCGTTGTTTTTGCCCAGGGTTCACACGACAAAATAGGTTGGCTGTTTCGACGCGGCGTTGCAAGGCTTGGTCATCTAACTGAGCAATCTCTTTGCCCGTTAAGACGCCTGTGATGGTGAGATTGAGCTGCGCACAAACATGGCGTGTGACTAAATCACTGTCGCCAGTGACCACCTTGATCGCAATGCCTGCTTCTTGAAGTTTTGCCAAAGCAGGGGCCGCAGTCTCTTTGGGGGGATCTAAGAATGCAGCGAAGCCTGCCAAGATCAAAGCGGATTCGTCGTTGATGACGGCGGCTGCTTGATCGCGTGGAACTTCGCGCCACGCCACGCCAAGTACGCGTAGACCGTCACTTTCTAGCGCGTGGTAGCGGCTGAGAATGGTTTGCAAGGTGTCGTCATCCACCTCTCCTTGTTCGATACGCCCATCGATATTGACTTCAACGTGCGTGCACAAACGCACAATGTCTTCTGCCGCTCCTTTGGCAACCAGCCAACGTTGCTTTCCGTCGTCCACCAGCACAGATACGCAGCGGCGTTCAAAGTCAAACGGTATTTCGTCTATTTTTTTCCAAACACTCACGTCGATGGTTTCGTGGTTGAGGATGGCCTCATCGAGCGGGCTTTTCAAGCCCGTCTCAAAAAAACTGTTGATGTAGGCGAGTTCTAAAACGCGTGGACTGTTTTGATTGCGGAGGTCCAAATGACGTTCAAGCCTAATCTTTGCTTCGGTCAATGTGCCTGTTTTGTCCGTGCAAAGCACGTCCATTGAGCCCAAATCTTGAATCGCAGTTTGGCGTTTCACAATCATTTGCAGCTTGGCCAAGCGAATGGCACCACGCGACAAAGTGACCGATACCACCATAGGTAGCAATTCAGGTGTGAGACCGACTGCCAAAGCCACGGCAAACAAAAATGATTCCAGCCAAGGCTTATGAAACCAAGCATTCACCAACAAAACAAACAACACGAGAATGACAGTCAATCGCATGATGAGCATGCCAAATCGGCGAGTGCCACGCTCAAATGATGTGGCAGGTGTTGGCTTTTGAAGGCTGTCAGCGATGTCGCCCATCGCCGTTTGAGCGCCTGTCTTGACCACCATCACCCGTGCGCTGCCGCCAATGACAGATGTGCCCATGAAAACGGCGTTACTGGCTTCTTGCAAGTCGGTGGCGTTCTCGGGTAGCACGCCCGGATGCTTTTCAACGGGGTAGGCCTCGCCAGTGAGCAACGATTGGTTGACAAAGAAGTCTTTGGCTTCAAGCACCAAGGCATCTGCGGGAACCAAACTACCAGCGCTCAACAAAGCCACATCACCTGGCACCACTTCGCGCACGGGTATTTCGATGGGATGGCCATCACGCAAAACCGTGGTGCGCACGGAGACCGATTGACGAAGTTTGTCTGCGGCCACATTGGCGCGAAACTCTTGCACAAAGTCCAAGGTCACGCTCAGCAAGACGATGCCGCTGATGATGGCGAAGTTGGTGACTTCGCCAGTGAGCGCGGAAACCGAACTGGCAATTAGCAGCACCACCACAAGTGGATTTTTGAAGCGTGCGAGAAATTGCCGAATGAGAGAAGAGCCTTGATGCGCTGAGAGGCTGTTGGCGCCATAGGTCTCGGTCCGCGCTTGTGCCTCAAGTGATGACAGCCCATTGCTAGCCGCCGAGTTTGCAAATTCCGCTGGTATAGAAATCCACCAAGGCGCTGTGCTGGCTTTGGTTTTTGAGTTCTGAGAATCGTGGATCATCGCAATCTTCAAATTTTCTTCATCGTAATCCTGAAACAGCAGAATTTTTAGATTAGAATTACGGCTTCGGAATTAAACACTCCACGCGGGAATAGCTCAGTTGGTAGAGCGCAACCTTGCCAAGGTTGAGGTCGCGAGTTCGAGCCTCGTTTCCCGCTCCAATTTCAAAGAGCCCCTGAAACAAATGTTGCAGGGGCTTTTTTGTATCTATCGAAGCAATGCCGATGACCCACAGCAATTTGGATGCACCCACCTCCCAAGAGTTATTTCGCCTCACGGATAACGGTTCTGGCGGATGGTTGCAAACAGCCAAACGACGCTTGAAGTTTCGTTTGCGCTACTGGTTGTGCGAGAAGCAGCTTCATCGCATTCGCAGCTTCTTCCAAGAACACGGCTTAACCGAACTCACGCACAGCGAATTGCCAGTGATGTTGCGTCCCATGCGTCCTTATTTGTGGGGCGGACTAGGGCCAGAGGCGCGCACCAATGCCATGCTGGCGCATTTTGAGTGGCTGATGGCGCGCCACTCTGCTCAGACGGTTGTTGGTTTTTACAAGCGCGGTTCGTTCACGTTCTTTACGCAAAGCTACCCCGAAGGCGATATCACCATCGAAATAGAACCAGGACGAGGCTTAGGCCGCGAAGGTGAGTTTGAACTACATCTCAAGTTCAACGGCGCAGCTGTGATGCGCGCAGCGTTCAGCATCTTGCCCGCTCAGATGGTTGGTATCCAAGAGCCCGGTTTTGCGATGGTCATTGGCAATATGCAGGGCCAGCGTTTTCTGAATCAAGAAATTAAAATCGTCACGCAAAAGATGGAGCGTACGCGTCCGCAAAACATCTTGATGACTGCACTCCAAGGCTTGGCTTCAGGCTGGCAATTGGTTGGGATGGTTGGTGTTTCTGATGTGGCGCACGTTTATTCTGGCTACCGCAGCTTGTCTCAGCGCGTGGGACAAAGTTATGACGGCTTGTGGGAAGAGATGGGCACCACGGGCGCATTGTCTAAAGTGCATTGGAATCTACCCATTCAATGGGTGGCGCGTTCGGAGCAAGATGTGCCGTCTAACAAACGTTCGCAATTGCGCCGCAAAAACGAGATTCGTCAAAAGATTTTTGACGAAGTCGCACGCAACAGCGCAGGCCTTTAAGCTCTGCGCTGTACACGGCTTGCTTACTTCTTAGGCAAAGTTCCGCCGCTCTTTACACATTCATCCAGTGTTTTGAATTCAGTGAATTTTTTAGTGCGCTCGTAGCTGGTGCTGTTCTTGTCGTGGCAAATGCCAGAGTCCGACTTTTTCACAATAGGTTCTGCCGCTACTGCGGGTTGGCCTGCAGCGGCGCGACCGCCGCTTTTGATGCACTCGTCCATAGAGGCAAAGCCTGTGAACTTCTTTGTGTTGCCAAAGGATGGGCTGGATTTCTCATGACAAATGCCAGAGTCTGACTTTTTCACCACAGGCTCTGCGGCTTCTTTTTTGTCAGCCGCATGAGATAAGTTGAGGCACAAGCCAAGCAGCGTTGCCAGTAAAAGTTGGTGTGTGGTTCGGTGAGTCATGAATAATTTCCTTTAGGTTTCTTAATGGTTGACGGTCTTAAGACACGCTTCAAAATTTCCAGTGCCAATATAGACTAAAAAATATCCAAAATCTGCGAAGCCTTCGTCAAGTCGCAGAGACGGCTAGCGTAAAATCTGTCGACACAACGACACTGCCCGAGTGGTGAAATTGGTAGACACAAGAGACTTAAAATCTCTCGCTTCCGTAAGGGGCGTACCGGTTCGATTCCGGTCTCGGGCACCATTCATTAGGCACAAGGAAGGAGCTTCGTCATGGCACGCTACAACGCCGCGTATGAAATCCATGTGCATGGTCAAGTCCCATTGCGCCAAGACGTTGACTTAGACCAATTGCAAGACGCCTTACGCCCCTTGTGGCAATATGCAGGAGCCTCGTCGCTTGAAGATGGCGCCACCAGTTCATACCCTGAAGAGCCGGGAATTCGTTTCAACCCCGAAGATCGCATGTTGCAAATGTGCTGGACTGTTCCTGGCGATGATGACTTTCGTCAAAGCTTGGATGAAATGTGCATGAGTTTGAATGAGCTCACAGCTTCAGGCGCGCCTATCGAAGTGACCTTCTACGATAACGACTTTGATGACGAAGACAGTGCATCCGAGCAGGACTCGCGTGATGATTTTTTGATGCTCTTTGTGGGGCCTACGCCTGCCGACATCATGCAAGCGCAGCGCGATATGTTGGTTAACGACGTCATCCACTTGATGGAGCGCCACTTTGATGGTGCTGAGTTGGGCGGTGTGGTGAATGAAATCGACAAGCTGTTTTCTGACCGCTTTGACAACCTCGTGAACTCACTCGACTTGGGACGTTCGCCTCGCGGCCCAAATGGCGGCCACGGCGGTGGCGGTCATGGTGGCCGCAAACCGCGTCACTTGCACTGACAAGACGGACATAAAAAATACCGGCCTCTGCAAAGAGAGACGGTTTTTTTCTTGGGTACTTCAAACGCCGTGCGTTTGAAGCGTTCAAGCTCAGTTGGACTTAATGCCAATGCCTTTGAATTCACCCGTGGCGATACGCTTTTCCCACTCAGCAGGGCCGGTGATGTGGGCGCTGGTGCCGCCAGAGTCCACCGCCACGGTCACGGGCATGTCGACCACGTCGAATTCGTAAATGGCTTCCATGCCGAGGTCCGCAAACCCCACCACTTTGGCGTGCTTGATGGCCTTGGACACGAGATAAGCTGCACCGCCCACAGCCATGAGGTAGGCAGACTTGTGCTTCTTGATGGCTTCAATGGCGGTAGGGCCGCGTTCGGCTTTGCCCACCATCGAGATCAAGCCGGTTTGCGACAGCATCATCTCTGTGAACTTGTCCATGCGGGTGGCTGTCGTTGGGCCTGCTGGGCCAACCACTTCGTCGCGCACAGGGTCAACAGGACCCACGTAGTAAATCACGCGGTTGGTGAAGTCCACGGGCAGTTTTTCGCCTTTGGCCAGCATGTCTTGGATGCGTTTGTGCGCGGCATCGCGGCCGGTGAGCATCTTGCCGTTGAGCAAAATGGTTTGGCCTGGTTTCCAGCTCGCCACTTCTTCTTTGGTGAGGGTGTTGAGGTCCACGCGTTTGCTTTTCTCAGTGTCGGGTGTCCAGTTGACGTTGGGCCACAGGTCCAGCGAGGGGGCTTCCAAATACACAGGGCCAGAGCCGTCCATCACAAAGTGGGCGTGGCGTGTGGCAGCGCAGTTAGGAATCATCGCAATCGGCTTGCTGGCTGCGTGCGTGGGGTACATCTTGATCTTCACGTCGAGCACGGTGGTCAAGCCACCCAAGCCTTGTGCGCCAATGCCAAGGGCGTTGACCTTGTGGTACAGCTCCAAACGCAGTTCTTCGACTTGGCTGAGCTTCTCGCCCTTGCTCGATTTTTCGAGCAATTGGTACATGTCGAGGTCGTCCATCAAGCTTTCTTTGGCCATGAGCACCGCTTTTTCAGCCGTGCCGCCAATGCCAATGCCCAGCATGCCAGGAGGGCACCAGCCCGCGCCCATGGTGGGCACCGTTTTCAACACCCAATCGACGATGTTGTCGCTGGGGTTGAGCATGTACATCTTGGATTTGTTCTCGCTACCGCCGCCTTTAGCCGCGACCGTGATGTCGACTTTGTTGCCAGGCACGATTTGCGTGAAGATCACGGCGGGTGTGTTGTCTTTGGTGTTTTTGCGGGCGAACTGAGGGTCATCGACCACGGAGGCGCGCAGCATGTTGTCGGGGTGGTTGTAGCCACGGCGCACGCCTTCGTTGATAGCGTCTTCCAAGCTGCCGGTGAAGCCTTCCCAGCGCACATCCATGCCGACTTTCAAAAACACGTTCACGATGCCGGTGTCTTGGCAAATCGGGCGGTGGCCGTAGGCGCTCATCTTGCTGTTGGTCAAGATTTGTGCGATAGCGTCTTTGGCCGCAGGGCTTTGCTCGCGCTCGTAGGCGCTGGCCAAGTGCGAAATGAAGTCAGCAGGGTGGTAGTAGCTGATGTATTGCAGAGCGGCGGCGACCGATTCAATCAGGTCGTTTTGGCGGATCGTGGTCATGGATGTAGTCCTGAAAAAGGCCAGAGATAAAAACAGCGGCTGAGTTTACTCAAGGCCGCTGTCGGAATGCTTGCAGGCGAGTGTGGTGTTTATTTGATGCTCAGCACCCAAGCGGCCAGTTTTTTGGCCTCAGCGTCGTTGACTTGGGTGTTGGCAGGCATGGGCACGGGGCCCCACACGCCTGCACCACCTTTTTGAATTTTGGTGGCCAGTTTGTCGGCGGCCGTTTTGTCGCCCGCGTACTTGGCTGCTACATCTTTGTAGGCTGGGCCCACCAGTTTTTTGTCTGTGGCGTGGCAGGCCATGCAGTTTTTGGAGGTGGCCAAGGCCAAGTCGGCCCACGCGGGCATGGACAGCGCAGAGGCGACCAGTGTGGCGAGTGTGAATAGTGGCTTGTGCATGGCGATATCTCGTCAAAGTGGGTGAAATGCCAAGCCAGTTTAGCGTGCGTGTTGGATGTACCTATTTTTTACACATGTGGCTCAAGGGATGCACTTGCGAGTCATGAGGCTGTTTGGCCGTGGGCGATAATCTTGGCACTTTTTTAGCTGTTTGATTGACCGGAGCCCACACATGCCTGCTTATCGTTCCAAGACCTCCACTGCTGGCCGCAACATGGCCGGTGCCCGCTCTTTGTGGCGTGCCACGGGCATGAAGGACGATGATTTTCAAAAGCCCATCATTGCCATTGCCAACTCGTTCACGCAGTTTGTGCCAGGCCATGTGCATTTGAAAGACTTGGGCCAACTGGTGGCGCGTGAAATCGAAGCCGCAGGTGGTGTAGCCAAAGAGTTCAACACCATCGCGGTGGACGACGGCATTGCCATGGGGCACGACGGCATGTTGTATTCGCTGCCCAGCCGCGACATCATTGCGGACTCTGTGGAATACATGGTCAACGCGCATTGCGCAGACGCCATTGTGTGTATCTCCAACTGCGACAAGATCACCCCCGGCATGTTGATGGCCGCCATGCGTTTGAACATCCCCGTCATCTTTGTGTCGGGTGGCCCCATGGAAGCGGGCAAGGTGCGCTTGGCCAATCCGCAAACGCGAGTGATGGAGTTCAAAAAGCTCGACTTGATCGACGCCATGGTGATGGCCGCTGACGACAAGGTGAGCGATGCCGACCTCGCCGAAATCGAGCGCTCGGCTTGCCCCACATGCGGCTCATGCTCAGGCATGTTCACCGCCAACTCTATGAACTGCTTGGCCGAGGCCTTGGGCTTGGCTTTGCCGGGCAATGGCACGGTGGTGGCCACGCACGCGGACCGCGAGCAATTGTTCAAACAAGCGGGCCGCACGATTGTGGACATGTGCAAGCGTTACTACGAGCAAGGCGATGCGTCATTGTTGCCACGCTCAATGGGCTTTAAGGCGTTTGAAAACGCGATTGCTTTGGACATCGCCATGGGCGGCTCGACCAACACGATTCTGCATTTGTTGGCGATTGCCCAAGAGGCAGAGATTGAATTCACCATGGCCGACATCGACCGCATGTCGAAAATCGTGCCTCAACTGTGCAAGGTCGCGCCCAACACCAACAAGTACCACATCGAAGATGTGCACCGCGCGGGCGGCATCATGGGCATCTTGGGTGAGCTCGACCGTGCTGGCCGTTTGCACACCGATGTGCCCACCGTGCATGCCAAAACCATGAAAGATGCGCTGGACAAGTGGGACATTGCCCGCAACCCATCAGATGAAGTGAAGCACTTCTACATGGCGGGCCCCGCCGGTATTCCTTCTCAAGTGGCATTCAGCCAAAACACACGTTGGCCCAGCCTTGACACCGACCGCGCCGAAGGTTGCATCCGCTCGTTGGCGCATGCCTTCAACAAAGAAGGCGGCTTGGCTGTGCTGCGCGGCAACATCGCTTTGGATGGTTGTGTCGTCAAGACAGCGGGCGTGGATGACAGCTTGCTCGTGTTTGAAGGCCCCGCCCACGTGGTGGAAAGCCAAGACGAAGCGGTGGAAAACATCTTGAGCGACAAGGTCAAGGCAGGCGACATCGTGGTCGTGCGCTACGAAGGCCCCAAGGGTGGTCCCGGCATGCAAGAAATGCTGTACCCCACCAGCTACATCAAGTCCAAAGGTTTGGGCAAGGCGTGCGCGTTGTTGACCGATGGTCGCTTCTCTGGCGGTACCTCTGGCTTGTCCATTGGTCATTGCTCGCCCGAAGCGGCCGCTGGTGGCAACATCGGATTGGTGCGCAACGGCGACCGCATTCGCATCGACATTCCCAATCGCAGCATCAACGTGTTGGTGAGTGACGAAGAATTGGCCAAACGTCGCGTGGAGCAAGACAAGTTGGGCTGGAAGCCTGTGTTGTCACGCCCACGCAAAGTGTCTGCAGCGCTCAAGGCTTATGCATTACTGGCCACCTCGGCAGACAAGGGCGCTGTGCGCGACCTGTCGTTGTTGGGCGACTGAGCGAGAGCCGTTGAACATCATGCTTGTGTTTCCTCAAATTGATCCTGTCGCTTTGCAAGTGGGGCCTTTGGCCATCCACTGGTATGGCCTGACTTACCTTGCGGCGTTTGCGCTGTTTGTGGGCTTGGCCCGTTTGCGTTTGACACATGAGCCCTATGCCACACAAGTGGCCTTAGGCACTTGGTCCAAGCAAGACATCGAAGACATTTTGTTTTACGGCGTGATGGGCGTGGTCTTGGGCGGGCGCATTGGTTATTGTGTGTTTTACAACCCCGCTTACTACTTGGCGCATCCGCTTGAGGTGTTCGCTGTATGGCAAGGCGGCATGAGTTTTCATGGCGGCATGTTGGGCGTGTTTGTGGCCACCGCTGTGTTTGCGTGGCAGCGCAAGCGCGCTTGGCTATGGGTGACAGACTTCATCGCACCATGTGTGCCCACAGGCTTGGCTGCAGGACGTGTCGGCAATTTCATCAATGGCGAGCTGTGGGGCAGGGCGGCGGACCCCAGCTTGTCTTGGGCCATGGTGTTTCCGCAAAGTGGTAGCTTGATTCCACGTCATCCCTCGCAAATCTATCAGTTCTTGGGCGAAGGCCTTTTGCTGTTTGTGGTGTTGTGGCTATATGCGCGCAAACCACGTGCGGTGGGTGCCGTGTCTGGCGTGTTCATGATTGGCTACGGCAGTTTACGTTTCATGGCTGAATATTTCCGAGAGCCCGATGCCCATCTGGGCTTGCTCGCTTTAGGCATGAGCATGGGCCAGTGGTTGTGCGTGCCCATGGTGCTGGTCGGCGTTGCGTTGTGGCTGTACGCCACGCGCAAAGCGCAACCTTAACTGTGTTGCGCCATCTCTGAGAGCGACGACAACAAGTCGCCAAATCGTTCGCCCTGTACCACCACATGCTCGCGCAAAGCTTGTGCACAAGCGTCTGCATCGCCCGATGTAATGGCGTTCACGATGGCATGGTGTTCTTTGTACGACACACTCATGCGGTCACGCACGCGCAGCTGCAACCGTCGGTAAGGGCGCAGGCGGCGATGCAACTGGTTGGCTTGTTCACGTAAAAAGACGTTGTGACTGCCCGCATAAATGGCGGCGTGAAAGCGCTCATTGCAATAAAAATATTGGTCCGAATCTTGGTTTGCCCGCGCTTGTTCACAAGCTTCGTGAGCTGCCGTGAGTTGTTGACGTTCTTCCTCGGTCATGCGGCGAGCAGCCAGTCGGCCACACATGGCCTCTAACTCGGCCATCACTTCAAACATTTCGATCAAACGTGCGGGACCAATGCTGGTCACCACGGCGCCTCGACGTGGGCGAATCTCAATCAACCCCTCTGCTGCGAGTTGAATCAAGGCTTCGCGAATGGGCGTACGTGATACGCCGTACTGTTCTACCAGCGTGGCTTCGTCCAGCGCGCTGCCTGGCGCAAACTCACCCGTGGCGATTTGTTCTTCTATCTTTTCGCGCAATTTGTCCGAAATTCTCATGTCCTAAATTCTGCCACTTTGAGTAGCTTTGGATTCGTTAAATGTCATGGGGTATTCACTATGATGAATTCAGAATACAACTGGTAAATTAATAAATACAAAATCTCGGCGCTTTGACTTTGAATGCCAGAGCGTCTAACAGCAGTCCAAGGAGACATCATGAAACGTCGTAGCCTTCTTCAGTCCGTGGGTGGTTTTTCGCTGAGCGCATTGCCATTTGTGAATGCCTTTGCGCAAAACAAAACGCTCAAAATTTCGCATCAATTTCCAGGTGGCACAGTCAAAGAGGGTGACTTCCGCGATCGTCTTGTGCGCATGTTTTCGTCCGAAGTTGAAAAGCGCACCAAAGGCGGCTTGAAGTTTGAGATTTATCCAGGTTCGTCCCTGATGAAAACGAATGCTCAGTTTTCATCCATGCGCAAAGGCGCTTTGGACATGGCACTGATTCCCTTGTCTTACGCGGGCGGCGAGATTCCTGAAGTCAACATTGGCTTGATGCCTGGCTTGGTTGTGTCGTACGAACAAGCGTACAGCTGGAAAAACAAGCCCGTGGGCGCTGAGTTGAATCGGTTGTTGCTCGACAAAGGCATTGTGCTGATCAGCTGGATTTGGCAAGCCGGTGGCGTCGCCTCACGCAGCAAACCTATCGTGGATCCCGAAGACGCCAAGGGCATGAAGATTCGTGGCGGTTCGCGCGAAGTTGACATGATTTTGAAAGAAGCGGGCGCCGCTGTGGTGACTTTGCCTTCGAATGAAATCTATGCCGCGATGCAAACCGGTGCCATGGACGCCGCCATGACCTCGTCTACGTCATTCATTTCCTTCCATCTGGAAGAGGTCGCCAAGGCATTGACCACAGGACGCAAGGGCGCTTATTGGTTCATGTTTGAACCGTTGATGATGTCCAAAGCCATCTTCGATGGGTTGCCCCAAGACCAGCGCGACGCCATCATGGCCGTCGGTGCAGAGATGGAAAAGTTCGCTTTAGAGTCGGCTAAGAAAGACGACATCGAAGTGGCAAACGTGTACCAAAAGGCTGGCGCGAAAGTGGTTGATTTGAATGCGGTATCAATCAAAAAGTGGCAAGCCATTGCGCGTGAAACGGCTTGGAAAGACTACGCGGGCAAGAACGCTGGCTGCGCCAAATTGCTGGCTCTGGCGGAGCAAACGCTGTGAGCCACGGTTTCGAATTAGAGTCCAGCACACGGGTTGCGAGGATGCGTCCTAAAAACGTCATGGTTGCCAGTCTCGTGGCTGTGTTGGATGTTTTCAATGTGTGGGTCTTGCGCTTATCGATGCTGGCGCTGGTGCTCACGTCTTGCGTGTTGACGTACTCAGTGTTGACGCGCTACTTGTTCAAGGTCGCCACCGATTGGCAAGACGAAGCTGCGGTATTTATGTTGGTCGGTGCGACATTCATGTGTACCGCGTATGTGCAATCGCAACGCGGACACATTGGCATTGAAGCCTTGTCGTCCATCTTGCCCGCCTCTGTGAACAAGGTGCGTGCGGTTTTGGTCGATGTGGTGTCTACCGTTTTTTGTGTGTTTTTTTCTTGGAAGTCATGGGCTTTGTTCCACGAAGCATGGTCCGAAGGACAAACAACTTCGAGTAGTTTTGCGCCACCTTTGTGGATTCCTTATTCTTTGATGGCCGTGGGCATGACCTTGCTGGCTGTGCAATTGTTTTTGCAGTCAGCCGTTCAGCTGACTGGCGGTGAAGTCTGCGGAGACCAGAAATGAGTGAGCTTGCTATTGGCCTGAGCTACGGTGCAGCCACGCTTTTGGTGATGTTCTCGGGCATGCCCATTGCATTTGCTTTGGGTACGGTTGCCGTGTCGTTCATGTATTTCTTCATGCCTGCGTCGTCGCTGGATACCGTGACACAAAACGTGTATGAAGAAATGGCGTCCATCACCTTGTTGTCCATTCCTTTGTTCATCATGAAGGGGGCCGCCATTGGAAAGTCGCGCGCAGGTCAAGACTTGTACTCGGCCATTCATGCGTGGTTGCACAAAGTGCCAGGCGGCTTGGGCATTGCCAACGTGTTTGCGTGTGCTTTGTTCGCTGCGATGGCGGGCTCGTCGCCAGCCACCTGCTCGGCCATTGGCTCTGCAGGCATTCCTGAGATGCGTAAGCGCGGTTACTCGCCAGGTTTTGCGGCGGGCATTATTGCGGCAGGCGGCACCTTGGGCATCTTGTTGCCTCCCTCCATCGTGATGATTTTGTACGCTGTGGCAGCCGAGCAATCGCTGGGTCGTTTGTTCTTGGCGGGCATTGGTCCTGGCTTGTTGCTGGTGGCTTTGTTTGCTGGTTATGCCGTGGTGCGTGCACGCAAGGAATACCAAATTGCCTTGAAGGTCTACGAAGACGGTGGTGAAAAATCGGCGTACTTGGACAAAGAGCATTTCACAATGGCGCAAAAAGTAGAGATGCTGCCACGCGTGTTGCCTTTCTTGGTGTTGTTGATTGGCGTGATGGTGGCCTTGTACGGTGGCTATGCCACGCCATCTGAAACAGCGGGCTTGGGTGGCCTGTTGGCGCTGGGTTTGGTGGCGGTGGTCTATGGCCTGTGGCGTCCGAAAGACGTGATGCCCATTTTGTCTTCGACCCTCAAAGAGTCCACCATGTTGATGCTCATCATCGGCATGTCCTTGTTGTACAGCTATGTGATGAGCCATTTGCACATCAGCCAAAGCGCGGCGCATTGGATCGTTGGCATGGAGTTGTCGCGTTGGGTCTTGTTGTCGGTGATTTTGCTGATGGTGGTGGTGCTGGGTTTCTTTTTGCCACCCGTGTCCATCATTTTGATGACGGCACCCATCATCTTGCCTCCGCTCAAAGCCGCTGGCTTTGATTTGATCTGGTTTGGCGTGGTCATGACCATCGTGATGGAGATGGGGCTGATTCACCCCCCAGTGGGCTTGAACATCTTTGTGATTAAAAACGTAGCACCCGATATCTCTTTGAAAGAAGTCATTTGGGGTGTGATGCCGTTCTTGGGGCTGATGTTTGCAGCGGTCTTCCTGTTGTGCATTTTTCCCGAAATCGCGACAGGCTTTCCCAATTTAGTCATGGGCGTGAAGTGATTTTCGACGGTTCAAAGGGTGTGAGATGAATGCAACGACTTGGCTCAGCAGTAAATTGAATCTGCTTCGCAATTCGGCGCCAGCCAGTGAGCTGCCAAAGCCAGAAGATCGATCGACGCGTGAGCGTTTAGATTCCTCCATTCGTCAGAAGAAAGAGGCGTTGTCCCCCCGTTCTCTGCGTCGCACCTTGCTCTTGCTGCAGTCTGTCGTCGATCCGCGTGTGAGCGAAGTCGAAGGAGGGCGTCGCGCCAAAGCCTTGGCCGATTGGTATGCCAAAGCCGAGGTGGAGGAGCGCCATGACTTGTGGTTGTTGATCAGTGAACAGTTTGGCCCCGACGCCACCAAAGTAAGGGCGGCACGTGATGACTACGACGCCTCCTTGGGCACTGTGGATGAAGGCTCTGCTGAAATTCGTTTGCGCCGAGCCTTGGTGTCGCCGCGCACGCGCTTGTTGCAACGCTTTACCGCATATCCCGGCGGCATGCGTTTTTTGGTTGATCTGCGTGCTGAGTTGCTGCCTCAACTCAAAAGCAACAAGCGTTTGCTGGCCTTGGATGCTGAATTGGAAAACCTTTTTTCGACTTGGTTTGACATCGCCTTCTTAGAGCTGCGCACCATCAGTTGGGATTCACCAGCTTCATTGATTGAAAAACTCATCAAGTACGAAGCTGTGCACGATATTCGCAGCTGGGCAGATTTGAAAAATCGTTTAGACAGTGACCGTCGTTGCTATGGCTTTTTTCACCCCAGCCTACCCAACGAACCTTTGATTTTTGTGGAGGTCGCACTCCTTCACGAAATGTCCGACAACATCATGCCGTTGTTGGACGAGGGCGCTGCACCCGAGGACTTGAAGAAATCCACCGTGGCTATTTTTTACTCGATCAACACCACGCAAACAGGTCTGCGCGGCGTGAGCTTTGGTGACTCGTTGATCAAGCGCGTGGTGGAAACTTTGCGTGATGAGTTTCCCAAGCTCAAGACCTTTGCAACCTTGTCGCCTATCCCGGGTTTGCGTTCGTGGTTGTCACGCAATGTAGAAACCATGCTGACGCATTTGAACGAGAAAGAACTGGCTGCATTGGGGCGTGAACTGAGTTTCGAGCCACCCAGTGCAACCCATGTATTAGCAGCCATTGAGCAACCGCTGGTCTTGGGCGCTTTGTCGCCCAAGTCGGTCTTGCGTGTTTTCCTGACCCGTTGTGCAGCGCACTATCTGGGGCTGGAAAAACAAGGTGACCAAGTGCTGGACTCTGTGGCGCGTTTTCACTTGGGCAACGGTGCGCGTATTGAACGCATCAACTGGTTTGCCGACCCATCGACCAAAGGCATGAAACAGTCGTATGGCTTGATGGTGAACTACCTTTATGACCTGAAGCGACTCGATAAAAACCGTCAACTGATGGCTAAAAACAAAGCCCCCGTGTCTGGCGATGTTGAAAACCTTTTCTTTTCTTGAATCTGAAGAAACACGATGAATCACAACCTTTATGCGGCCTTGCGCGCCGCGTTTCCCAAAGACTTAAATGCAACAGCTATCGAGACCGATGATGGTTTGCTCTACAGCTGGGCCGACTTAGAACGTGCCAGTGCCATGTTGGCCAACTTGCTGGATTCGCTCAACGTGCCCAAGGGCTCACGCGTGGCGGTACAAGTTGAGAAATCGGTCGAAGCCGTCATGCTCTACCTCGCCACCTTGCGCGCGGGCTATGTGTTCTTGCCTTTAAACACGGCCTACCAAAGCGCCGAGATTGAGTACTTCATTGGCAACGCCGAACCCGCCGTGGTGGTGTGCAGCAGCAAGAACTTTGGTTGGGTGAGCAAAATTGCATTCAAAGCGGGCACGCAAAACGTGTTCACCTTGGACGACAACCGCACGGGTAGCTTGCTAGAGCGTGCCGCACATTGCTCAGACAAACACCCAGTGGTGCAAAGCAAGGCTGACGATTTGGCGGCCATTTTGTACACCAGTGGCACCACGGGCCGCAGCAAAGGCGCCATGCTGTCGCATGGCAACATGCTGAGCAACGCACAAACTTTGAAAACGTATTGGGGTTGGAAGCCTGGCGATGTGTTGATTCACGCCTTGCCCATCTTCCATGTGCATGGTTTGTTTGTCGCCATTCACGGTGCCTTGCTCAACGGCAGCAAGATGATTTGGTTGTCCAAGTTCGACCCCAAACTCGTCATCGCCAAAATGCCGCAAGCCACGGTGTTCATGGGCGTGCCCACGTTGTACGTACGCATGTTGGCGGAGCCGACATTGACCAAAGTCCAAGCCTCGAACATGCGCTTGTTCATTGCTGGATCGGCCCCACTGTTGTTGGAAACTTTCAACGAGTGGCGCGAACGCACAGGGCAACCTATTCTGGAGCGCTATGGCATGAGCGAAACCGTCATGCTTACTTCCAATCCTTATGCGGCAGATGCCCGCTACCCTGGCCAAACCGAACGCCGTGGCGGCACTGTAGGCTTTCCATTGCCTGGCGTGTCCTTGCGTGTGCAAGACGATGAAGGCAAGGCTGTGCCCGTGGGTGAGATTGGTGGCATTCAAGTCAAAGGCCCCAACGTGTTTGGCGGCTACTGGCGCATGCCCGAGAAAACCAAAGAAGAGTTCACCGCAGACGGTTATTTCAAAACCGGTGACGTGGGCAAGGTCGATGAGCGCGGCTACGTGGTCATCGTGGGTCGCAGCAAAGACCTCATCATCAGCGGCGGCTACAACGTGTACCCCGCAGAGATCGAGGGCTACATCAACGACATGGCCGGCGTGGCTGAGAGCGCTTTGATTGGCGTGCCACATCCTGATTTCGGCGAAGTGGGCGTGGCGGTGGTGATTGCCAAACCTGGAGCCCAGGTGGATCCGGATGCGGTGATTGGGGCGCTCAAATCACAACTGGCTAATTTCAAGATTCCGAAGAAGTGTTTCGTGGTGGCTGAGTTGCCGCGCAACACCATGGGGAAGGTTCAGAAAAACTTGTTGCGTGAGCAGTACAAAGGGTTGTTCTAAGTTGTTGTCTCGGGTGGCGCCTCATTCGCTCCGCCAAGACGATTAGCCGGTATCCGCTGCGACTCCTTCGCTTCGCTCTTGATGTCGCCGCAGCGGACACCGACTACTCGCCTCGGCTCCGAGAGGTGGATTGAATCATTCGATTTCCCACACTCGGATGCTGATGGGGCTGTGGGGCGGCTGCCGATTTCTGGTACCCCAGCATGAGGCAGCCGCCCCACAGCCCCGTCAGCATCAGCGAGAGAAAAACCAGCACAAACAAAAAAGCCACTCAATAAATGAGTGGCTTCTTCATAAGCGAAAGAGAAACAGAAAGAGAAAACTTAACCAGCCAAAGCCGCCGAGTTCACCCGCTGCGTGATGTGCGCCAACGCCTCATCCACTTGGTCAATCAAGATCAAGCACAAATCGCCTTTTTGCAAACGCTCCATCGCGCGGTCAATCGCCAAAAACTCACCATGAATTTCGTCGATGTGCGAAGTGCGCTTTGCGCCGTCCAAACCTTGACGCAAAAGCTTCAGCACCTCGCCATCCACACGCCCACGTTGACAGGCGTCTTGGTACAACACCACATCGTCAAACGCCTCACCAATCAGGCGCGTTTGCTCGCGAATGTCTTCGTCTCGGCGGTCGCCCGCGCCACTGATCACCACGCTGCGGCGCTGTGCGGGCAGGTTGGTCACGGCTTGCACCAGCGCTTTGATGGCGTCTGGGTTGTGGCCGTAGTCGGCAATCACGGTCGCACCTTTGTAGTCGAACACGTTGAAGCGTCCGGGCACGGCATTGCTGTCGCTCACAAACGTGGCCAAGCCTTTGCAAATGGTTTGCCAAGGCACGCCCACCGCCCATGCGGCACCGATGGACGCCATGGCGTTTTCGATTTGAAAACCAATTGCGCCGCTGCGTGTGACAGGAATGTCAGACAAAGGAATGCGCACCGAATGGTGGCCCTGCATGGCCACGATTTGGTCGTCTTCCACAAACAACACGCGTTTGCCTTGCGCACGATGTGTGGCAATGACAGGGTGGTGCGCATCCAAGCCAAAGAAGGTCACTTGACCTGGGCATTTGTTGGCCATAGCGACCACGATAGGGTCTGTTGCATTCAAAACCGCAGTGCCAGACTCGGCGACGTTTTGCACGATGACGCGCTTCAACACGGCCAAGTCTTCCACGGTGGTGATGTAGTTCAAGCCAAGGTGGTCGCCCATGCCTATGTTGGTGACCACGGCCACTTGGCAGCGGTCAAAGGCCAAGCCTTCGCGCAGCATACCGCCGCGTGCGGTTTCGAGCACAGCGGCATCCACATCGGGGTGTGCCAGCACGTTGCGGCCGCTGCGTGGGCCGCTGCAGTCACCGCTGTCGGTTTGACGCCCGTTGACGTACACGCCATCGGTGTTGGTCATGCCCACGCGTAAACCATTGGCGCGCAGCAAGTGAGAGGTCAAGCGTACGGTGGTGGTTTTGCCATTGGTGCCAGTGACGGCAATCACAGGGATGCGGCCATCACCGCCATCGGGAAACATGGTGGCCATGACCGCTTCACCCACATCACGGCCTTTACCAAACGAGGGGCTCAAGTGCATGCGCAGGCCAGGGGCCGCGTTGACTTCGACCACGCCGCCGCTTTGTTCTTCAAGCGGGCGCAGCACCGACTCGCACACCACGTCCACACCGCAAATGTCTAGGCCGACCATTTGTGCGGCTGCGATGGCACGCAGGGCAACTTCAGGGTGCACGTCATCGGTCACATCGGTGGCCGTGCCACCCGTGGACAGGTTGGCGTTGTTGCGCAGAATCACGCGTGCGCCTTTGGCAGGCACAGAGTTGGCCTCAAAGCCCTGTTCTTTGAGACGCGCAATGGCGATGTCGTCAAAGCGAATTTTGGTCAGTGAGGTGGCATGGCCTTCGCCACGACGTGGGTCGGCGTTGACGATGTCGACCAGTTCACGCACGGTGTTTTTGCCGTTGCCAATCACCAATGGGGGTTCGCGGCGTGCAGCCGCAACGAGCTTGTTGCCCACCACCAGCAAGCGGTAATCGCTGCCGGGCAAGAAGCGCTCAACCAACACGTCATCGCGGTGTGCGACTGCTGCTAAATAAGCTTCTTTGACGCCTTCTTCGGTGGTGACGTTGACCGAGATGCCTTTGCCTTGGTTGCCGTCGCGTGGTTTGACCACTACGGGTAGGCCAATTTCTTGTGCAGCGGCCCAAGCGTCATCTGGGCTGGTGACGGGGCGGCCCAAGGGCACGGGCACCCCTGCGGCGTGCAACAGCTTCTTGGTCAGTTCTTTGTCTTGTGCGATGGATTCGGCAATGGCGCTGGTCGAGTCAATCTCTGCAGCTTGAATACGGCGTTGTTTGCTGCCCCAGCCCAGTTGCACCAAGCTGCCTTCGGTCAAACGACGGAAGGGAATGCCACGCGCAATGGCGGCGTTGACGATGGAGCCTGTCGATGGGCCCAAGCGAATGTCTTCGTCGAGTTCGCGCAATTGATGGATGGCCGCATCGACATCAAAGCTGGTGTTGTTCAAGGCCGCTGCGCACAACTCGTGTGCGAGCTTCAAAGCCAAGATGCCTACTTGTTCTTCGGTGTACTCCACCGCGACTTGGAATAAACCATGATCGGTGGTGGGGGTGGTGCGGCTGAAGGTCACGGGGCAACCCGCTTCAATTTGCAAGTGCAAAGTGGCGGCTTCTAACGCGTGCGCCATGCTGAGCTTGACCTTTTGTGCGCTGGGGCGCAAGGTGCCCACGCCTGGGAACAAGTTGCGCAAGCGGTTTTCAAAGTCAGGATGTTGGCTCAGATCGACTTCAGCGTCTTCGCACTTCACCATCGCTTCCACGGCGGTGTGACGGGTCCAGAGGTTGGGGCCGCGCAGGGCGCGGATACGTGAGACTTCCATTAGCCATTCATCCTTGCAACGTCTTTGGCAACGTGTTGGTTTTGTTGTCCGAAATTTTTCAAGCCAGCGCGAATCAGCAGAGGTGCAATGTCCAAGGCCCAAGCCGTGGCCACAGCGGCCAGCAGGGTAGAGATTTGTAAGCCATCTTTGAGCAAGCGCGCAATCAGCTCAAGGTCAAGGTGGAACAGTTGCGTTTCTTGATCGCCACGTGCCAAGACCACATGTCCGTCTTTGCAGAACACGGCACGACCGCCTTGTTGCAAATGGGCAATGACGGCGGCGTTGTCTTGCGCTTTGGCGTAATAGACAACTTCGCCATCGCTGAGTTCGGCCAAGGTTGTCACGGCTTGCTCGTCTGCATTCAACACCGCGGCGCCTTCAGGCAGGACCAAGTCGATTTGTGTGCGAACCACCGTGCGCATTTGTTCTGCGGTTTGAATGTCGTGTTTTTCAATCAAAGCGTCGTTGGTCGCGGGCATGTTGGTAACCACGCCGACCAGGCAACGGTCGTAGGCCAAGCCTTCGTCCAAGATGAGCCCAGGTGTGGTTTCAAACACGGCAGCATCCAACGCACGGTTGATCAGCAAGCGCTCCGAGGCTTCAAAGCCGCGGGCATCGTATTTGCCCAAATGGTGTTGGTCCATGTACAGACCGTCTTTGCAAGCCAAACCGGTGCGGCGGCCTGAGAGATGTAGCAACCACGCCACGAGCTGCGACAACTCGGTGGTTTGTTGGCTACCCACAATGCCCACCACAGGAATGCGGCCAGACTCGTTGGGGCCAAACAAGTGTTCGACGATGGCTTTGCCTACAGGGCGGGGCTGACCCACGGCAGGCTTGACGTGCATCAGCAGACCTGGTCCTGCATTGACTTCAATGATGGCACCCTGTGTTTCTTCCAAGGGGCGAGAGATGTCTTGGGTGACGATGTCAATGCCAGCGATGTCCAAACCAATCACGCGAGCGGCGAGGGTGGCCACAGCGGCGACTTCAGGGTGAACCAAGTCGGTCGCATCGGTGTTGAGGTTGCCGTTGCGTTGCACCACCACGATACGGCCTTTATCGGGCACGCTGGTAGGTTCTAAGCCTTGGCGTTGAATTTCGAGCAGCGACATTTCGCCGCGTGGCGTGTGCAGGCGAATCAGATCGAGCGGAAAGCCTTCAGCAATGCCGCGACGTGGATCGGTGTTGATTTGGCTGTCGATCAATTGCTCAACCGTTGATGTGCCGTCGCCCGTGATGCACGCGGTTTCGCCACGGGTGGCGGCCACCACGCGGTCGCCCACGACCAAGACGCGGTGCTCGTCGCCACGGACATAGCGCTCGATCAACACTTCGCTGCCTTCTTTTTCGGCCGCCGTCCACGCGGTGCGCACGCCTTCTTCGGTGTTCACGTCCAAAGACACGCCCCAGCCACGGTTGCCGTCGAGAGGTTTGACGACGACTGGCAGGCCGATGTCTTGCGCTGCTTCCCAAGCTTCGTCAGCCGTTTTGACAATTTGACCTTCAGGCACAGGAATGCCGCATTGCGTGAGCAAGCGCTTGGTCAAGTCTTTGTCACTGGAAATGCTCTCAGCGATGGCGCTCGTGCGGTCGGTCTCTGCTGTCCAAATGCGACGCTGCTTAGAGCCGTAGCCCAGTTGCACCAAGTTACCCTCGGTCAGGCGAATGAAGGGAGTTTTTCGTTCGACCGCTGCATCGACGATGCACGCGGTGCTAGGGCCTAAGCACCGCAAGTCAGCAATTTTTTTCAGACGGTCCACGGTGGCCGTGATGTCAAAAGGCTTGTTGTTGGCGGCTGCCATCACGAGTTCGCGGGCTGCCAAGAAGCTTTCGCGGCCTAGTTCTTCGTGTTCGGTGCGGAACACCACTTTGTAAATGCCACGCTTGCTGATTTCGCGGGCCTTGCCAAACTCAGCGCGGGCACCAGCCAAGAGCTGCAACTCGATGGAGACGTGTTCCATGATGTGGCCCATCCACGTGCCGCCCACCAAGCGGGTCAAAAAGCCACCGCGATGGCCCACACCACAGTGGTGTTCGACCAAACCGGGCAACCAAGCATTGATGCGGTCGTTGAAACCGTCGATTTTGTTGGAGGGGTGGTCTTCCATTTCGCCCAAATCGATGAGGGCTTCGATGATGGGGCGGTAAGTCCAGATGTTGGGCCCACGCAAGTAGTTCATGCGCAGGATTTGAATGTCTTTGAAGGCCATAAATTAGCGTAAGTTTTTAGCGGAGAGAGCCACGGTCACCACAGCGACCTCCGAGGCTGCGGCGATACAATCATTTGCAAACGTGCTGGGGTGCAACAAAGTCCTGGCTCCTGCTTTTATTTTTACCGCCGTCCATCGATTTGCATCGATTGAAAGCAGCAACATTCCAATAATGAATTCTTCTTTATCGGCTTCTACCAAAGTTGTTTTTCCCGAGGGCTGGCGAACTTCAGCTTTTGCACAACTGTCTGCTCAAGAAAACGTTCTAGCCTGGCTAGAGGTTGACCTGAATGCCCAATTGCATTTTTCGCTAGGGCTACTAATTGTGACAGACCAAAGGGTGCTTTTTGGCTCACGAGAGGCAGGCTCAGCACCTGTATGGGAGAGTTGGACACTGACGTCTGGCATGACGATGACGCACACCGACCACGCGGGTGTGGGAACTTTGAGCTTGGTCGATGCGACGCACCGCATTGCCAGCTGGCGCTTCACTTTGGCGCACAACGTCACGGCCATGCGTTTGCAGGAGAAGTTTGCCGACCGCATTGAAGTCTTGGCCAACGGCAAATCATTGGCTTCTACGACTCAGGCCCGTTGCCCTCAGTGCAAATTGCAGCTGGAAAACGCTGGCGATGCTTGCCCCGTGTGCAGTCGCGAACAGCACGCGCCTTTGTCGACTTGGGGGCTGTTTCGTTTGTGGCGCTTTGCCAAGCCTTATCAATGGCGCTTGTTGGCGGGCTTCTTGTTAACGCTCGCGTCTACCGCTGCCACCTTGGTGCCGCCGTACCTGACCATGCCGTTGATGGACGATGTGCTGATTCCGTTTCAAAACGGCAAAGACATTGACCACGATTTGGTCTACATGTATCTGGGTGGCTTGCTAGGCGCGGCTTTGCTGGCTTGGGGTTTGGGCTGGCTCAAAACCTATATCTTGGCTTTGGTGTCTGAGCGCATTGGCGCTGATTTGCGCACCACGGCTTACGAGCATTTGATGCGCTTGTCGCTTGAATACTTTGGTGGTCGTCGCACGGGCGACTTGATGAACCGTATTGGCGCTGAGACCGATCGCATTTGCGTGTTCTTGTCGCTGCACTTGCTGGACTTCGCCACCGACGTGTTGATGATTGTGATGACCGCTTCCATCCTCATCAGCATCGATCCCAAGTTGGCCGCTGCCACCTTGTTGCCACTGCCGTTCATCGTCTGGTTGATCCATACCGTGCGCGACAAACTGCGCACAGGGTTTGAGAAGATTGACCGCGTGTGGTCAGAGCTCACCAACGTGCTGGCCGACACCATTCCTGGTATCCGCGTGGTCAAAGCCTTTGCGCAAGAGACCCGCGAAGCCAACCGCTTTCGCGATGCCAACAAGCACAACTTGGCGGTGAACGATCGCATCAACTTTGTGTGGTCCTTGTTCTCGCCCACCGTCACCCTGATGACGGAAGTGGGCTTGCTGGTGGTGTGGGGCTTTGGTATTTATTTGGTCTCGCACAACCAAATTTCGGTGGGCGTGTTGGCCGCGTTCTTGGCCTACATCGGACGCTTCTACACGCGCCTTGACTCTATGAGCCGCATCGTGTCGCACACCCAAAAGGCAGCGGCGGGTGCGAAGCGTATTTTTGAAATTTTGGACCATGTCTCTAGCGTGCCTGAGACGGTCAATCCGCAAAAACTGCCTACGCCCTTGCAAGGCAACATCGAAATTCAAGATGCAGGTTTCCGCTATGGCAACCGCGCGGTGATTCGCGGCATGAACCTGAGCATCCGCCCCGGCGAGATGATTGGTTTGGTGGGTCAAAGCGGTTCGGGTAAGAGTACTTTGGTGAACCTGATTTGCCGTTTCTACGATTTGAGCGAAGGCTCGATCAAGTTGGATGGCATCGACATTCGCAATATTTCGCTGTCTGATTTCCGCAGCCACATTGGCATGGTGTTGCAAGAGCCGTTCTTGTTCTTCGGCACGATTGCCGACAACATCGCTTATGGCAAGCCCGATGCCACGCGTGAGGAAATCGTGGCGGCGGCCCGTGCGGCCCATGCGCATGAGTTCATCTTGCGTTTGCCGCAAGGCTACGACTCGTTGGTGGGCGAGCGCGGCCAAGGCTTGTCGGGTGGCGAGCGTCAACGCATCTCGATTGCACGGGCCTTGCTCATCAACCCACGCATCTTGATCTTGGACGAAGCCACTGCGTCGGTGGACACCGAGACTGAGTTGGAAATTCAAAAGGCCTTGGATAACCTCGTGCAAGGCCGCACCACGATTGCCATTGCGCACCGTTTGTCCACGCTCAACAAAGCCGACCGTTTGGTGGTGATGGAGCAGGGCGTGGTGGTGGAAGAAGGCGACCACGACACGCTCATGGCGCGTCAAGGCGCGTACTACCGCCTGTACGAAGCCCAAGCCAAAAATGCAGAAGACGCCGTGGCGCGTGCTTCCACCAAGGAGTCTGTATGAGTGCCGCGTTGAGCTTTACCTTAGCGTTTGATCCCTTTGGGAAATTGGTGGTCACCTTGGCCGATGGGACGCAGCATGTGGGTGCTTTGGTGGCCCGCGCGTTCCCCATTGCAGCGCCTGATCAAGCCATCTCCATCTTGAGTGCCGAAGGCAAAGAGCTGGCTTGGATAGAAGACCTCAACCACCTGCCCGCCCATGAACGTGGCATCGTGGCGCAAGCGCTGCAAGGGCGCGAGTTCATGCCTGAGATTTTGCGTTTGGAAGGCGTCAACAGCTTCTCGACGCCCAGTGTGTGGCGCGTACAAACCAGCCGAGGCCCCACGCAGTTGGTGCTCAAAGGCGAGGAAGATATTCGCCGGTTAAGCGCCAACCGCCTCATCGTGGCGGACGCTCATGGCGTGCAGTTTTTGATTCGCGATTTGCCATCGCTAGACCGCCACACCCGCAAGCTGCTCGACCGCTTCTTGTAACGCGTGCTGGTTTAGCGGCCTTCGCAGGCTGCGAAGAAATCTCGCTCGCGCTGGTAGGCGGTGGTTTTCACTGCCATCAAACCCAAGACCGAATGGAACACGTTGTCATGTGACAAGGGTTTGTTGCGTTCGGTTTGCAAGCATCGGGTGTTCACCCGACTGAGTTGCTCAAAGTTGGGAGACAGCCAAGTGATCAGCGGCACCGTGGTTTGCTCAGGCGGCGCTACGCTGTAGGGCAGACCATGCAGATACATGTTCTTTTCACCCAGCGATTCACCGTGGTCGGACACATAGAGCATGGCCGGCGTGCTGTCTTTTTCTTTGGTTTTCAGCCAAGCGATCACGCGAGATAAGAAGTAGTCGGTGAACACAATCGTGTTGTCGTAGGCGTTGACCACTTGAGCGCGGTCGCATTGCGAGAGCGAGGTGTCGGTGCATTCGGGCGTGAACTTTTTGAACTCATCCGGTGTGCGCTTGAAGTAGGCCGGTCCGTGGCTGCCCATTTGATGCATCACAACCACTGTCCCGCGTGCGCGGCGCTCAGCGGGGAGTTTTGCCAGTTCGGCTTCGATGCGGGTGAGCATCACCGTGTCGCGACATTCATCGCCTTCGCAGTACTCGGGCAGCTTCAGGTCTGAGGTGTTCACATAAGGTACGCGGGTGCATTGACCTTTGCAGCCTGATTGGTTGTCCATCCACAGCACGGCATAGCCCGCGCGTTGCAGCACGTCGAGCAGGTTTTCAAACTCGTTGCTGCGCTTGGCGAAATCGGTGCGCCCAAGGTGTGAGAACAAACAAGGCAAAGACTCGGCTGTGCTGGTGCCGCATGAGCTGACTTGGGTGAAGCTGGTGACGTTTTCTTTGGCCAGCAGTGGATTGGTGCTGCGCACGTAGCCGTTGAGGGAAAAGCTTTGGCTGCGTGCTGTTTCGCCCAACACAAACACCAGCAATGGCGGGCGTTGTGGTGCGTGGCTGGCGCGTGAGGCAATGTGCGCATCTAAGCCCAGACTTTGCATTGGGCCGCGCGGTTGCTCGGCGGGAATCACCGTCATGTCCAGCACGGCGTAGATGCTGTTGAGCGGGTTGATCTGGTAGCGCATCTCGGTGTAGTTGCGCATGAGCGATGAGAAGTCTTGAAATACCAGCTGAGTGGTGCCAAAAGCCAAAGCCAAGCTTGCGATCAACATGCCCGCATTACGAAGCGCTTGTTGAGTCAAAGCAGGTGCAGATACAGGTTGACGCCACAACCAAACCGTTGGCAGTACGCCTAAACCCAACACGGTAGCCAGCAAACGCCAACTCAGTTGGTCACGCGCTTCGCGCGTGTCGGTTTGCAGCACGTTGATGAGCATGGGGGTGTCGACCACCACGCCGTACATCAACATGTAATGCGTGGCAAAGGCGGCCAGCAGCAGCAGCAGCGTGATGGCAGGTTTCAGCGTGAAGCGCCATGCAAACAGCGACAGCACCGAAGTCACCATGCACGCAATGATGAGCGCAAAAGCCACCCCAAAACCAACACCGTGCCAGCCCGTGAGGTCGGGCAATGCCATCAACGTTTTCCAAAGCGCGAGGTTGCCCAACACGGCCAACCACACACTGCTCAAGAGCACTAAAGTGATGGCTGAACGTGGTGAGCGAGCCGGTTTTGTTCCGACGAAGTATGTGGTGTTGATGCGCATAGACGAAGTATCTCCCGCAGATGTGACGATACTTCGCTTAAGACTTAGTTAAAAAAGCGTTTGAGCTTATCGGCCCATCCACCCTCGGCGGGTGAATGTTTGTTGCCACCTTTTTTCAAGGACTCGTCCAGCTCTTTGAGCAGCTTGCGTTGGTGCTCAGTCAGCTTGACCGGTGTTTCCACCGAGATGTGGCAATACAAATCACCAGGGAAGCTGGAGCGAATGCCCTTCAAACCTTTGCCGCGCAAACGGAATTGCTTGTCGTGTTGGGTGCCTTCTGGAATGTCAATCGCCGCTTCACCTGCGAGTGTGGGCACGCGAATTTCGCCACCCAACGCCGCCGTGGTGATGCTGATGGGCACCGAGCAATGCAGGTCGTCGCCATCACGCTCAAAGATGTCGTGCTTCTTGACGCGAATCTCGATGAACAAGTCGCCAGGAGGGCCGCCGTTGGTACCGGGTTCGCCGTTGCCGGTGCTGCGAATGCGCATGCCGTCGTCGATGCCCGCGGGAATTTTGACTTCGAGTGTTTTTTGCTTCTTGATCTTGCCTTGGCCGTGACACATATTGCACGGGTCGGGAATGATCTTGCCCGTGCCTCGGCAGTGCGGGCAGGTTTGCTGCACGCTGAAAAAGCCTTGACGCATTTGCACTTGGCCGCTGCCGTGACAGGTGGTGCAGGTCTTGGCCGAGGTGCCGGGCTTGGCGCCTGAGCCATCACAGGTTTCGCACTCGTCCCAGCCTGGAATTTTGAGCTGTGCGTCTTTGCCATTGGCCGCTTCTTCCAGCGTGATTTCCATGGCGTAGCTGAGGTCGTTGCCACGGTAGACCTGACGGCCAGCGGGGCCTCGGCGTTGCTGACCAAAGATGTCACCAAAGATGTCGCCAAACGCTTCACCAAAACCCGCACCGCCAAAGCCGCCGGGGCCACCATGGCCGCCGCGCATATTGGGGTCGACGCCCGCGTGGCCGTACTGGTCGTAGGCGGCGCGTTTTTCGGGGTCCGACAACATTTCGTAGGCCTCTTTGACCTCTTTGAACTGCGCTTCTGCTTCCTTGGCTTTATCGCCTTGGTTGCGGTCGGGGTGGTGCTTCATCGCGAGTTTGCGATAAGCCTTTTTGATCTCGTCGTCGCTCGCGCCTTTGGCAAGACCGAGAACTTCATAAAAATCGCGTTTGGACATGGTTGGCAGTGCCGTTTTTTTGTGGGGCTTGATCAAGACTTCGCCGCGTGTTCACCTTTTCAGGCGAAACGCGGCGAGGTCAGCTCAGAAGGAGAGAAAAGGGTTTAGCCTTTTTTGACTTCTTTCACTTCAGCGTCGACCACGTTGTCGTCGGCTGGTTTGGCTTGTTCGCCAGCAGGAGCTGCGCCGCCTGCGGCTTGGGCCGCTTGCATGTCGGCGTAGACTTTTTCGCCCAGCTTTTGCGAGGCCGTCATCAAGGCTTCGGTCTTGGCATCGATGTCGGCTTTGTCTTCGCCTTTCAATGCTTCTTCAACCGCTTTGATCGCCGTTTCGATGGCTTCTTTTTCGCCAGCATCGAGCTTGTCGCCATGCTCGCCCAAGCTCTTCTTCACGCTGTGCACAGCGGCGTCAGCTTGGTTGCGTGACTGCACGATTTCGAGCTTCTTCTTGTCTTCAGCGGCGTTCAACTCGGCGTCTTTCACCATTTGTTGAATTTCGTCTTCGCTCAAACCAGAGTTGGCCTTGATCGTGATTTTGTTTTCTTTGCCAGTGGCTTTGTCCTTGGCGCCCACGTGCAGAATGCCGTTGGCGTCAATGTCAAACGACACTTCAATTTGTGGCGTGCCACGTGCAGCGGGGGCGATGCCTTCGAGGTTGAACTCGCCCAAGCTCTTGTTGCCAGCGGCCATTTCACGCTCGCCTTGGTAGACCTTGATGGTCACGGCAGGTTGGTTGTCGTCGGCGGTCGAGAAGGTTTGTGCAAACTTGGTTGGGATGGTCGTGTTCTTGGCGATCATCTTGGTCATCACACCGCCCAAGGTTTCGATACCCAAAGACAGCGGTGTCACGTCGAGCAACAACACGTCGGTGCGGTCGCCAGACAACACCTGACCTTGAATCGCAGCGCCCACGGCCACGGCTTCGTCAGGGTTCACGTCACGGCGTGGCTCTTTGCCGAAGAATTCTTTGACCTTGTCTTGCACCTTGGGCATGCGGCTCATACCGCCGACCAAGATGATGTCGTCGATGTCACCCACCGACACGCCGGCATCTTTGATGGCGGTGCGGCAAGGGGCGATGGTGCGCTCGATCAGCTCGTCCACCAGTTGTTCCAACTTGGCGCGGTTGAGCTTGATGTTCAAGTGCTTAGGACCAGAGGCATCAGCCGTGATGTAAGGCAAGTTGATGTCGGTCGAGGTGGCCGATGACAACTCGATCTTGGCTTTTTCAGCGGCTTCTTTGAGGCGCTGCAAGGCCAACACGTCTTTGGACAAATCAACGCCAGATTCTTTCTTGAACTCAGTGATGATGAAGTCGATGATGCGTTGGTCGAAGTCTTCGCCGCCCAAGAAGGTGTCGCCGTTGGTGGACAACACTTCAAATTGTTTTTCGCCATCGACGTCAGCGATTTCGATGATGGACACGTCAAACGTACCGCCACCCAAGTCATACACCGCAATTTTGCGGTCGCCTTTTTCGGTTTTGTCCAAACCGAAAGCCAAGGCAGCAGCGGTGGGTTCGTTGATGATGCGCTTGACGTCCAAGCCCGCGATGCGGCCTGCATCTTTGGTGGCTTGACGTTGTGCGTCGTTGAAGTAAGCGGGCACCGTGATGACGGCTTCGGTCACTTCTTCGCCGAGGTAGTCTTCGGCGGTTTTCTTCATCTTGCGCAGAATTTCAGCGCTGATTTGAGGAGGGGCCAGCTTGTTGCCACGCACTTCCACCCATGCGTCGCCGTTGTCGGCTTTGGCAATGGTGTAGGGCATCAAGTCGATGTCTTTTTGAACTTCTTTTTCGCTGAACTTGCGACCGATCAAACGCTTGACCGCGTACAAGGTGTTGCGTGGGTTGGTCACCGCTTGGCGCTTGGCCGATGCGCCGACCAAGATTTCGCCGTCTTCTTGGTACGCAATGATCGACGGTGTGGTGCGAGCGCCTTCGGCGTTCTCGATCACTTTGGTCGTGTTGCCTTCCATGATGGCCACGCACGAGTTGGTGGTGCCCAAGTCAATACCGATGATTTTTCCCATGTTCTTACTCCAGTAACTTTTAAAAATTCAGATGGGCAGTAGTTAAGGCTAACTCTGCCAATTTCAAGTGTTTATTTAGGTGCCGCAACGGTCACCAAGGCGGGGCGCAGCACGCGCTCAGCAATCAAATAGCCTTTTTGCAGCACGGTGACCACGGTGTTGGCCTCTTGATCGGCGGGCACCACGCTGATGGCTTGGTGTTGGGCGGGGTCGAACTTGGCACCAGCAGCGGGGTCGATGGCGATCACTTTGTTGCGTTCCAACGCGCTCTTGAGCTGACGCAGCGTGGCTTCAGCACCTTCGCGAATTTGCTCAGGCGTGGCGGTTTGCACGGCTAAGCCAGCTTCGAGGCTGTCGAGCACGGGCAGCAGGCTGTCGGCAAAGCTCTCCAGCGCAAATTTGCGGGCTTTGGACACTTCGTCGTCGGCACGGCGGCGGGCGTTTTGCACTTCGGCTTGGCCGCGCACGTATTGGTCTTGCAGCTCGGACACTTTGGCTTGCAAAGCAGCCACTTCAGCTTGGGCTGCGGCCAATGGGTCGAGCGCAGCGGCAGGCTCGGCTGATGGGGCATCGGCGGCGGGCGCCATGCCAGCCATATGAGACGCTAAATGGTCAGCGGCAGAGGGTGCGGCTGCGGAGTCTTTGTTTTCTGTAGGTTCTGACATGCTTTGTAGGGCTTGTGTGAAGGAGATTCAGCGAAGCTGAGGGCATCCAACCCTATTTCAAGAGGGGTTTTGTAAAAAATTTAAACGGGGCAAAACAAAGCGGGGCCGTGCCCCGCTTGTCATCGGCAGCCTCAAAGCAGCCGTTTTGCTTACTTACTCAACGCCGAGCAGCTCGACGTCAAACTTCAAAGTGGCGTTGGGTGGAATCACGCCGCCCGCGCCGCGTGCGCCGTAGCCCAGCTCTGGCGGGATGATGAGGGTGCGTTGGCCGCCAATCTTCATGCCTTGCACGCCTTCGTCCCAGCCCTTGATGACCATGCCAGCGCCCAGAGGAAAGTCAAACGCGTCATTGCGGTCGCGGCTGGAGTCAAACTTGGCGCCTTGCTCGCCGTCTTTGTAGAGCCAGCCGGTGTAGTGCACGCTCACGTGCTGGCCTGCGGCCGCTTGGGCGCCGTCGCCCACCACGTTGTCGATGTATTGCAGGCCGGAAGGGGTCGTGTTCATGGCAAATCCTTGAGGGTCAAAAAAACGTAACCCTTGAGTGTACCGACCCCTGTTACCCAAGTGAGCGTTTGACCTTGTTTGGATTCGAGCAGTCATTGAGCGATGTGCTTTACGGTTGTGCTAATGACATTCAAGGATAATTGACGCATTCCTTACATTTCGGAGATGTGTCATGCAAGCTCGCCGCTTCTTTCTTTCTCGTTTAGCCGCCATTGCCGCGACCAGTTTTTGCGCTTTGTCGAGTGCGGCTGTGTTTGCGCAGTCGTATCCCAATAAACCTTTACGCGTCGTGGTGCCCTTCGGCGCTGGTGGTGTCGCCGATCTAACGGCACGCACGGTTGCTCAAAAAATGTCTGAAAGTTTGGGGCAAGCGGTGGTCATCGACAACCGTCCTGGTGCAGGTGGCATTGTGGCGGCTGAGATGGTGGCCAAGTCGGAACCCGATGGTTACACCTTGTTGCTCATGTCTAACGCCAACGCAGTGAGTGCGGGCTTGTTCAAGTCGCTGCCATTCGACCCTATCAAAGATTTCACGCCCGTGTCGTTGATGGGCACGTTTGATTTGGCCATCGTCACCAGTGCCGATTCACGGTTTCATACGCTGTCTGAGTTGTTGGCTTGGGCCAAGGCCAATCCAGGCAAGCTCAACATCGGCAGTATCAACATTGGCAGCACGCAGCATTTGACGGCTGAGTTGTTCAAGTCGGCGTCTGGCATGGATGCGCAAGTGGTGCCCTTTAACGGCACGCCCGCAGTGATGACTGCCTTGCGTGGCGGTCAAATTGACGTGGCCGTTGAGGTGCTGAGTCCCGTGCTTCCCCAAATCAAAGGCGGTGCTTTGCGTGCCTTGGCTGTTACCGGCACCAAACGTAACGTGGCTTTGCCGCAAGTACCAACCGCCAAAGAGGGGGGCGTACCCAATTTGGTATCGACCTCGTGGAATGGTTTGGGCGTGCCTGCTAAAACACCCCAAGCCGTGGTTGACCGCTTGAACAAAGAAGTGAATGCAGCCTTGCAAAACCCAGCTGTTCGCCAAAAGTTGATGGACCTGAATGTGGACCCACACCCTAGCACCGTGGTGCAAGCGCATGACTGGTTGCAAACTGAAATCAAACGCTGGGGTGATGTGATTCAGCGCACAGGCATTCAAAAACAATAAGTCAGATCATTGATGCTCAATATCCTCACCATCACCGGGCCAATTTATTTGGCGATTGGTTTGGGCTTCGTCGCCACACGCCGTGGCATGTTCAGCAAAGTCGATGGTCAGGTGTTGGGGCGCTTTGTGTTGAACTTTGCGTTGCCCGCGATGTTGTTTAACGCGCTGTCTCAACGCAACTTTTCTGAAGTCTTGAACCCGAGTTACCTTGTTGCCTATGGCGTGGGGTCGATGTTTTCATTTGCCGTGGGTTTTGCTGTTTGGCGGGTGTGGCGCAAAAAAACATTGACTGAAAGCGGCATGGTCGCAATGGGAGTGAGTTGCTCGAACAGCGGCTACGTCGGGTATCCCATTTTGTTGCAGTTTTTAGGGCCTGCTGCGGGCATTGGTTTGGCGTTGACTGTGTTGATTGAAAACTTGCTGACGATTCCGCTTGCTTTGGCGATTGCCGATAGCGGTGAGGCAGAGCACATATCTTGGCAACACACCGTGATTCAAAGTTTGAAGCGCATGACCAAAATACCCATGATGCAGGCCATTGTGCTGGGTTTCGTGTTCTCCATGCTCGGTCTGCATTTGCCTGAAGTGCTGTCGAAAACAGTCAATCTTTTTGCCGCCTCCACGGCGGCTATTGCACTGTTTGTGAATGGCGGCTCTTTGGTTGGGATGCGCGTGGTGGGCTTGATTCAAGAAGTGCGTTGGATTGCGATTGGCAAGCTGGTCCTGCATCCCTTGGCCGTAGGCCTCATGCTGATGGTGGTTGGGCCGATTGAACCCAGCCTCAAAATTTCTGCCGTGTTGTTGGCAAGTATGCCCATGCTGGGTATTTATCCTTTGCTGGCACAACGTCACGGGCAAGAGGGATTTTGTGCTGCTGCGTTGTTGGTGACCACGGTGGCGTCATTTTTTACCATCAGCTTGATTTTGTGGGGCATGGGTGAAATGCCAGGCTGGCACGTCTGAGCACGCGATGCACATCAAAGAGTCTGAAGTTGAGGTGACTGCCATCCGCGCGCAGGGCGCGGGCGGGCAAAACGTCAACAAAGTTTCCAGCGCGATCCATCTGCGCTTTGATGTGATGGCGTCTTCATTGCCCGAGGATGTGAAAGAGCGGTTGCTGTGTTTGTCAGACCACCGCATCACCCACGAAGGTGTGGTGGTCATCAAATCGCAAGAGCACCGCAGCCAAGACATGAACCGCATTGAGGCCTTTGCGCGCTTGCACGAGCTGGTGCAAAGCGTGGCCAAACCGCCTAAAAAGCGCAAACCGACCAAGCCCACCTATGCGTCTAAGCTGCGCCGCTTAGATAGCAAAAAAAAGACCTCGGCGATCAAATCGAACCGAGGTCGGGTGCTTTAAACGCAGCGCTTGTTTAGGCTTTGCGCAAGAAGCAAGCTTTCAACATGTAGTTGCCCACGTCCATCTTGCAATCGACTTCGTGGTCGCCGCCGACCAAGCGAATGCTTTTCACCTTGGTGCCCATCTTGAGTGTGGTGGATGATCCCTTGACCTTCAGGTCTTTGATCAGTACCACCGCATCGCCGTCTTTCAGCACTGTGCCGTTGGCGTCTTTCACCACCGCCTCGCCTTCGTCGTCAGCGGTGGCAGCAGCCACCATGGGCCACTCATGTGCGCAATCGGCGCACACATAGTTGTCACCGTCTTGGTAGGTGTTTTCTTGGGCGCATTGGGGGCAAGCTGGAATCGTAGACATGGAGGAATTTTCTTTCAAAGGTCAGCAGTATAAATTTACAAAAAGGCTCAGCGCACGTGCAGCTTGATACCGTCGGTAGAAGCTGCCGTAATTTCACCCACCTCAGTGGCACTCGCAAAGCCGTGTTTGTGGAACACAGCAAGCACTTCGTCCACGGACTCAGGTGCACACGCCACCAGCAAGCCGCCGCTGGTTTGGGGGTCGCTCAATAAGGCTTGATCAATCGCATCCAGCGGAGCCGCGAGTTGAATCTCACCGCCGTAGCCTGACCAATTGCGGCCCGATGCGCCCGTGAGCATGCCTTGCTCGGCCAGCTCGCGCACGCCATGCAGCAGGGGCACTTGGCGCATGTTGAGTTGTACGTTGTGTTTGCTGCCGCGTGCCATCTCTAAGGCATGGCCTGCTAAGCCAAAGCCCGTTACATCGGTCATCGCGTGCACGCCGGCTAAGGCTGATAGTTCAGCGCCTGGAGTATTGAGCTGGGTCGTGTTGGCAATCATCTGGGCGTAGCCCTCGGGGCTGAGTGCATTCTTTTTGAGTGCCGCAGACAGTATGCCAACGCCCAGTGGTTTTCCCAAAATTAAGCGGTCGCCCACGCATGCGTCGGCATTGCGTTTGATGCGTTTGGGATGTACTAAACCTAAAACGACCAAGCCGTATATGGGTTCGACCGAATCAATGGTGTGACCGCCCGCGATGGGGATGCCCGCTTCGCGGCAGACGCTTTGACCGCCATCCAAAATTTCCCCGATTGTCTCGGGAGACAGCACGTTGATGGGCATGCCCACCAGCGCCAAGGCCATGATGGGTGTGCCGCCCATGGCGTACACATCGCTGATGGCGTTGGTGGCAGCGATGCGACCAAAGTCAAACGGGTCATCCACGATGGGCATGAAAAAATCAGTGGTGGCAATCAGCGCTTGCTCGTCGTTGAGTTGGTACACCGCTGCATCATCAGCGGTTTCGATGCCCACCAACAGCTGTGGCGGGATGGGCATGGCGCTGGTGCTTTTGAGAATTTCGCTCAACACACCCGGCGCAATTTTGCAGCCACATCCACCGCCATGCGACAAACTGGTGAGACGAGGGGAGGAGGCGAGCGCTGGGAGGGGCGAAGAATTCATTGCAAGGCTTTGACAAAGTAAGCCTTGATTTTGCCAGCTACAACGACTAGTCCCTAAAGGTCTGCGCATCTATCGTTTTAGTGGTTTTAACGCGCGAGATATTTGGCAACTTTTTGTGTCAAGCCAATATGGTTCAAATTTGAGCAAGACCGACTTAGTCATTTGCGTCAATAACTCTGATAAAAAAAGACCATGAACATTCAAGAACTATTGATGCAATGCATCAAGCTTCGAGCCTCCGATTTACACCTGTCATCTGGCTTGCCGCCTCTGTTACGAATTGATGGTGATTTGGTACGTGTGTCAGATGTGGCGTTGAACCACGAACAGATTCATGAGGCGGTGTTGCTCATCATGAGTCCCATTCAGCAAGCGAATTTCAAAGAAAAAATGGAGTGCGATTTTTCATTCAATCTCCCAGATATTTCACGTTTTCGTGTGAATGTATTTCATCAAGTCCGTGGTGTATCTGTCGCATTTCGTTGCATTCCCAATCGCATACCGCGCTTAGAGGAGCTCAATGCCCCTGCTGTTTTTTCTGATTTGGTGCATAGTCCGCGTGGCTTAATTTTGGTGACTGGACCCACAGGTTCAGGTAAATCCACCACGTTGGCTGCCATGGTTGATTTACTCAACCAAAGTTCAAGCCAGCATATTTTGACGATTGAAGACCCGATTGAATTCGTTCATATTTCGAATCAATGTTTGATACATCAACGTGAGGTGGGTGGACATACTCTGAGTTTTGACAATGCTTTGCGTGCAGCGATGCGTGAAGACCCAAATGTGATCATGGTCGGCGAAATGCGGGATCTAGAAACCATTCGGCTCGCCATCACGACTGCAGAGACTGGACATTTGGTGCTTGGCACCTTGCATACCTCGGGCGCTGCAAAAACCATAGATCGCATCGTGGATGTTTTTCCTCCTGAAGAGAAAGAAATGGTTCGTAGCATGTTGTCCGAATCGCTCAATGCCGTAATTTCTCAGGTCTTGTGCAAACGCAAAGATGGTCTAGGACGAGTTGCAGCCTACGAAATTATGTTGGGGACAACGGGTGTGCGCAACCTGATACGCGAAGGTAAAGTGGCACAGCTGTACTCAGCGATCCAAACCGGTGGTCGCGCAGGCATGCAAACCTTGGATCAAAGCCTCAGCGCTTTAGTGGATAAAGGTTTGATTGAGGTGTCACAGGCCCGTGCCAAAGCCAAGTATCCAGACAGTTTCGAGGTTGCCAATTAGCTGTTGGGTTTGCGCTCATGCGCCACATTCGCTTGAATCAAAAAAAATAGGCACCCGAAGGTGCCTAGGCTTGCCGAGCTTAGAAATTAAGCGCGTGTTTTGTTGCGTGCGGATGTTTTCGCTGCTGCTTTAGGTGCGTGTTTTTTTAACTCAGCCAAACTTTCTTGTGCCAATTCGACAGACTTCTTTGCATTCTTGCGTACTTCAACGATGGCCTTGTTGCCTGCGTCGAGCGCTGCTTTGACTGCATTGACAGCCACTTCAGAACCTTCAGGTGCTTTTTTCAAATTTTCTGCAATGGCTTTGTTGGCTGCAGTTTGAGCTTTGTCGAAGTGAGACTCTGCAAATGCAGTTGACTCAGCTTGGAATTCTTGGCTTAGCTCGAAAGCGGTAGCCGCGAAACCAGCCAGGCTTTTTGCTGAGTTTTCCAATTGAGATTTCAGCAACTCAATAGCAGCGGCTGGGTCTTTGACTTCCATCATGGAGCTCAGTTGGGTTTGGGCCAATTCGGCGTTGACTTTGGCTTGCTCAAGGCTCAGTTCTGTGAAACGCTCAACTTGAGACAAAGAGAGATTAGCGAGCTCAAGTGCGACTTCTAAAGAATTTTCAACTTGTGGTTTGAATTGGTTTTGCATCTGGACTTCCTTGTTAAGTTAATTCGATAAGAGAATCTTAGATAGGTTTTTTTTGTTTTGAGATGCTTGTCTGCACATTAGAGGCAGTTCTCTAGCGAAGCTCCGCGCTCGCGAGATGGGTTGGGGCGGCTCTGCAATTCAGATTTTTCACAGACCTAGTTTTGTCCAAGCTTCTTTTTTTGTGAGCTTGCGAGCGGCTGCGATGGCAGGCAGTTGAGTTGCACGTGGACGTGATTTTTCTGCTTCCCAGTGATAAACGGATTGAGCCGAAACGCCGATTAATTTACCCATCTGTTCTGCAGATAACGCAAACTTTTTGCGGAGTGTTGCAAAGCCACCCGCACGAAAGCGCAGCGCTGTTGCCGACGATTTCTCAATTTTGAGAACGGGCTTAGGTTGTGTTTTGCTGAGTTTTTTCACTGTGGATTCAAGACCTGCCACGTGACGCTTTAATGCTGCAATGTCTGAACGGTACTGTGCCGAGGTTTTTTTAAGTTGAATTAATTCAGCGCGCACTTCTTTTTTTGCAATGCGAGCGATTTCGGATTTGAGTTGGTTTGCGAAAGTGGTCATGTGTAGATCAATTTAATTTATCTTTGAATGCTATCGAGAAAACTCGTGTATTTCAATTTTGCGATGATTTTTAAAGGCACTGAAGACGTCGTTTAACGTCGGCGGCTACATCGTCGGTTGCTCATGCCGAGTTCCTAACCTTCGGCGGGCCAAGTGCGGGATGTGGCTGACTTTTGGCTCGTGGGGTCATGAATCATGGCCTCATGGCAAGATACATTGGGGTGTTCATGTCTGTGAGTTTGATGATCGGTTAAAGTCTGAACTTAGCGCACCATATTTCTGCAACCTCATCGTGCTTGTCTTGTAGATGACACAAGGACATGTCGCAAAAAAAAACCAGCCCAAAAACAGGCTGGTTTTTATTTTTGAGTGGCCGCGGCCACCCTCGGCCTTTTATCCGCCGCGACGCATCATGTCGAAGAACTCGACGTTGGACTTGGTCGCCTTCATGCTCTTCAAAACCATTTCCATCGACTCGATCTCGTCCATGTTGTACATGAACTGGCGCAGGATGCGGGTTTTGGACAAGATCTCGGGTGGCAACAGCAGCTCTTCGCGGCGTGTGCCGCTGCGGTTGAGCTGGATGGCGGGGAACACGCGCTTTTCGTACAAGCGGCGGTCGAGGTGAATTTCGCAGTTACCCGTGCCTTTGAATTCTTCAAAAATCACTTCGTCCATGCGGCTACCGGTGTCGACCAAGGCGGTGGCGATGATGGTGAGCGAGCCACCTTCTTCCACTTTGCGGGCTGCGCCAAAGAAGCGTTTGGGGCGTTGCAAGGCGTTGGAGTCCACACCGCCTGACAACACTTTGCCCGATGAAGGCACCACGTTGTTATAGGCGCGGGCGAGGCGGGTGATGGAGTCGAGCAAGATGACCACATCTTTTTTCAATTCCACCAAACGCTTGGCGCGTTCGATCACCATTTCGGCCACGTGCACGTGGCGTGCGGCGGGTTCGTCAAACGTAGAGGCAATCACTTCGGCTTTGACCGAGCGCTGCATTTCTGTCACTTCTTCAGGGCGTTCGTCGACCAACAACACCATCATGTGCGCATCGGGGTAGTTGGCCGCGATGGCGTGGGCGATGTGCTGCATCATCACGGTCTTGCCGCTCTTGGGTGGAGCGACGACCAAGGCGCGTTGGCCTTTGCCGATGGGCGCAATGATGTCGATGATGCGGCCGGTGATGTTTTCTTCACCCTTGATTTCGCGCTCCAACTTCATCTGTTCGCGGGGGAACAGTGGGGTCAAGTTCTCAAACATGACCTTGTGCTTGTTGTTCTCAGGCAGGTCGTCGTTGACCTTGTCGAGCTTGGTCAGTGCAAAGTAGCGCTCGCCGTCTTTGGGGATGCGCACTTCGCCTTCAATCATGTCGCCGGTGTGCAGGTTAAAGCGGCGTACTTGGCTGGGGCTGATGTAGATGTCGTCGGTGCTGGCGGTGTAGCTGGTGTCTGGGCTACGCAAGAAACCAAAACCGTCGGGCAATATTTCCAACACGCCATCGGCAAACACTTGTTCGCCAGCGCGCGCACGCTTTTTGATGATGGCAAACATCAGCTCTTGCTTGCGCATGCGGCCTGTGTTTTCGATTTCGAGTTCTTCGGCTTGTTTCAGCACTTCAGACACATGCAGTGCCTTGAGTTCGTTCAGATGCATCTTGGGACTCCAAATAAGGGAGTTCGTTAAAAATAGGGGGGGAGGTCGGAGCGAGGTGAGAAATACCCTCTGGACCGGAATTCATGCCCTGATGGGGAGCCGAGTGGCCTCATGGGCCGCAAGGTGAATTCGTGACGGATTATGGCAGGAAAAAAGCCCGCAGATTAAAAGATCTGCGGGCTTTGTGGATTGAGGCTGTACGTTGGTGTTAAGCCAATTGCTGGTCAATAAAGGCGGTCAACTGGGCTTTGCTCATCGCACCGACTTTTGTGGCAGCCAATTGGCCGCTTTTGAACATCATCAAGGTGGGGATGCCGCGGATGCCCAGTTTGCCGGGGATGTCGCGGTTTTCGTCCACGTTCATCTTAGCGATTTGCAGTTTGCCTTCGTAGGCAGTGGCCACTTCGTCCAAGATAGGGGCAATCATTTTGCAAGGACCACACCATTCGGCCCAATAGTCGACCAGTACGGGTTTATCAGCTTGCAAAACATCTGCTTCAAAGCTTGTGTCAGTAATGTGTTTAATCAAATCGCTAGCCATGGTGATTTCCTCTTTCAATTGGCGATAGAGCTACAGTTGGGGCATTGTGGCAGAAACCAAGTACCCCCATGAAAACTCTCACCATTGATGTTGTCTCGGATGTCGTTTGCCCGTGGTGTTATGTGGGCAAACGCCGTTTAGAACAGGCTTTAGCAATTTTGGCAGTTCAACAGCCTGATGTAGAGCCGTTGGTGCGCTGGCACACCTTTCAACTCAACCCTGAGATGGCCCCTGAGGGGATCGCCCGCGCAGATTACGTGCGTCACAAATTTGGTGACAAGGCCGACAGCATTTATGAACGTGTGACGGGTGTGGGTAAAGAAGTGGGCATTGCCTTTGCGTTTGACAGCATCGATCGTCAGCCCAATACGGTGGTGCCGCACAGCCTGATTGCTATGTCCGAGCCAGGCATGGCACAAGACGCGATGGTGGAAGCTTTCTTTAAAGCCTATTTTCTTGAAGGTCGCGACCTGACGGAAGCCTCTGTGCTGATGGATATCGCCGAGTCTGCGGGCATGGACCGTGCGCTGGTTGAGGGGCATTTACAAAATGCAGAACTACACGGACAAACGATTGACAGCGATAACGCTGCGCGTGAAATGGGCATCACCGGTGTGCCATTTTTCATCTTTAATCAACAAGTTGGCTTGTCTGGCGCACACGAAAGTGAGACCTTGTTGAGAGCGATGAATGAATCGATGGACGGCGAGGCTTAAGTTTTTTCGATCAGCGGTGTTTGCGTGGGCTGTGCTGCGGCGGCCACACGGTAGATGAGGTGGTAGACCAAGCCTACAAACACGCTACCGCCCACGAGGTTACCCAAAATTACGGGCGCTAAGTTGTCAAACATGCCTGCCACGGTCAGGGCACTACTTGAGGTGGCAGGTTCAAAGTACTGAATGATGAGCCCCAACTGCATGAAATACATATTGGCAATGCTGTGCTCAAAGCCTGCCGCCACAAATGCGGTGATGGGAAAGATGATGGCGATCACCCTGTCGATGACGCTGCGGCCAGCCATTGCCATCCAAACTGCCATGCACACCAACACGTTGCAAAGCACGCCTCTGAAAAATGCTTCGTGCCACACCAAGTTTTGCTTGGTCAATGCAATCTTCAAAACCGTTGCACCAATGGCGCCGCCATTCATGTGCGTGTGACCGCTGAGATACACCAACAATGCCAAACCGGTGGTTCCCACAAAGTTCGCTGCACACACCCACAGCCAGTTGCGCAGCACTTCGCGAGTGGTGATTTGCCCATCGGCCCATGCCATGGCCAACAAGTTGTTGCCGGTGAAAAGCTCGGCCCCTGCGATGATGACCAAAATCAGGCCTAAACAAAATACAAAGCCGCTTAGAAGTTGACTGATCGCAAAGCTCAGACTTGCATCGGATTTGACGATGACGAAGAGCAAGCAGCCCAATCCAATAAACGCCCCCGCCAGTAAGCCCAACATGACCAAGGGCAGGGTGGCCATATGCGCTTTGGCTACGCCCACAGTTTCTACTTTGGCGGCAATTTCTTTGGGGGCATAAGCGTCAGAGCCAAATAGTTCGGGCATGGGTGTTCTTGTGAATGTTGATTTGCTGAATTTACTACTTGAACTGGCAGAATTGGTGCACTCTTTGCTTCTGGAGCCCATTTATGTCTCAGCCATCCTCCAATATGGTTCGCGCCTTGGTTTTGCGTGAGCTTGAAGCAGGCAAGCGTGACGATGGGCTCTGGTTGCAGGCCATGTCCGAGTCCAAGCTCGACAAAGCCAAGGCCCAAATTCGTTATGTCGAGTTACGTACGCACGCGATGCAAGGTGATGTGAAGGGCTTGCTAATCAAACAAATTCGTGGTGCCGTCGCCCAAGACAGCGGTACGCGCTTGAGCAACGCCAGCTTGGCCGATTACCTTTCGGCCAAGACGCTCAACGCTTCAAAGAATAAGTAGGCCGCAAGTTGGGCGGCATTAACAGCACAGGTTGGTGCTTTTGAGGCTTGACTTGGGATTGTTTGATGGATTCAAACAGTTGCGTTTGAGCCGAGGGAATGGGTAGCTTGAACTCATTGCCAATACCAATTTGTGTCGCTGCTGCTTTGCGTTGCACAAGTTGCGACGTCATCAAATGAACATAGGCATCCTTGGCACTGTCCGACCAAGTTTCCCATTCTTCGCGGAATGTTTTGATGTGGGCGCGCAAGAACTTGCCGAGCTCTTTGGCATCGACCTCGTGCTGGATGGTTTCGTGAGCCTTATCAATGAACGGCTGAATTGCATCGGGCTGATCAGATGCTTCGGGTTCTTGCGCTAATGCGGTTTTTTCGTCCATCCGTCCTTATCGGCACGAGTTGAGCGTTTCTTTAACGAAAAAAGAAAAAAACGAAGATCGAAGGTGACGGGCCCGACCCTCAGCACTGGCTCCACAGTTAGGGCTGCTCGGTTCCCCGCCTGACCCAGTTGGCCGCTTCACCATGTGAGGAGGCCCGTCGAGCTCTATTGTAGGTCACATAGAATGATCGGCTTATGTCGTACCTCGTGCTCGCTCGCAAATATCGCCCCAAAACCTTCACAGAGATGGTGGGGCAAGAGCACGTCGTGCAGGCGCTGACCAATGCGCTGACCTCCCAACGTTTGCACCATGCGTATTTGTTTACCGGCACGCGCGGCGTGGGCAAAACCACCGTCTCGCGCGTGTTGGCCAAATCGCTCAACTGCCAAGGCGTGGACGGCACGGGCGGCATCACGGCCAACCCCTGCGGCGTGTGCCAAGCCTGTACCGACATTGATGCGGGCCGCTTTGTGGACTACACCGAGCTCGACGCGGCTTCCAACCGTGGCGTGGACGAAGTGCAAAGCTTGCTAGAGCAAGCCGTTTACAAGCCCGTGCAAGGCCGCTTCAAAGTCTTCATGATTGACGAGGTGCACATGCTCACCAACACCGCGTTCAACGCGATGTTGAAGACGCTCGAAGAGCCGCCCGAATATTTGAAATTTGTGCTCGCCACCACTGACCCGCAAAAAGTGCCGGTCACCGTGCTGTCGCGCTGCTTGCAGTTCAACCTGCGCCCCATGGCTCCTGAAACTGTGCTGGAGCATTTGGGCCATGTGTTGGGCCAAGAAAATATCGAGTCTGAGCCACAAGCCTTGCGTCTGCTGGCCCGCGCTGCTCGCGGCTCCATGCGCGATGCGCTGAGCTTGACCGACCAAGCCATTGCCTATGGTGGTGGCCAACTGCAAGAAGCAGCGGTGCGCCAAATGTTGGGCAGTGCTGACCGCTCGCATGTATTTCGCTTGATCGAGGCCTTGGCGCACGGCGACGGCAAATCGGTGGTGGAAACCTCTGAGGCTCTGCGACTCAATGGCCTGAGTGCTGCGGCCACGCTAGAAGACATGTCGATGGTCTTGCAACGCATGGCCGTGTTGCAAGCCGTGCCGGATATGGGCGAGGGCGATGCCGCCGACCCCGAAGCCGCTGAGATAGCGCGCTTGGCTGGCGTGATGCCGCCCGACGAAACCCAGCTGCTCTACAGCCTGAGCTTGCATGGTCGCCAAGAGTTGGGGCTAGCCCCTGACGAATACGCCGCACTCACGATGGTGCTGCTGCGCTTGCTGGCATTTAAGCCACAAGCCGCAAACGCTGCTTCAGCCTCGGCTGAAAAAAAAACTCTAATTAATCCGCAACGCGCCACTTCGGCGCCTGCATCTGCTGCCGCCGCACCAGCTGCGAGCGAGGCCAAACAATCTCCAGTCGCCGTCCAGCCTGTTGCGCAGCCGGTGCTTCAAGCGCCCGCAACACAAGTACAGCGGGCGCCAGCTCAAGCAGCCCAGCTTCACATGGCGACAACGCCAACTGCCGCAGCTCCACCTGCGCAAGCCGCAGCAGCACAAGCGCCGTCGGCTGTTCAAGCACAAGTGCCAGCAGCATCGCCTGTTGTTACCGAACGCCAACCCGAGCCGCAACCCGCAGCCCCCGTGCAAGCCTTGCCCGTGCGCGACATGCAGCCACGCGAAGTGGCCCCTTGGGAGGACGACCCCAGCTACGACCCCGATGGCAGCGACAGCCCGAGCTACGACCACGATTCAGACGCCGCTGTGGTGGCCATGCCCGTGCGCCAACAAGCCGAGCCCAGCGCCGCACTTGAGCCGCAAATGCCCACCACCGAAGTGCCGCAAATCGTGGCTACGCCCGAAGGTGAGTTTTGGCACAAGTTGGTGATGGACATGTCCGCCGCTGAAACCATCAACGCCTTGGTGCGCGAGTTGGGTTTGCAGTCGCAACTGGTGGCACGCGACACCGACACTTGGATGCTGCGCGTCGAGCGCGAATCGCTCAACAGCACCACCAGTCGTGAGCGTTTGCAAAAAGCGCTCGAAACCGCAGGCTACCCCGTGCGCTTGGCCGTGGAAGTGGGCCGCGTGCAAGACAGCCCCGCCAAACGCAACGCTGCCGCTGCCGCGCAGCGCCAAGCAGGGGCCGAGGCCATCATCCTCAACGATGCGTATGTTCAAAGTTTGATGCGTGACTACGGCGCCAAAATCGTGCCGGGCAGCATCAAGCCGTTGTAAATCAGACCGTTTTTATTTTTTTAGTTTGTAAAAGGGAAGACACCATGTTCAACAAAGGACAACTCTCGGGCCTCATGAAGCAAGCCCAAGCCATGCAAGAAAACCTGAAAAAGGCCCAAGAAGAACTGGCCTTCGTCGAAGTCACGGGTGAATCAGGTTCAGGCTTGGTCAAAGTTTTGATGACTTGCAAGCACGAGGTCAAACGTATCACCATCGACCCCAGCCTGTTGGCCGATGACAAAGACATGCTCGAAGACTTGGTGGCTGCAGCCTTCAACGACGCCGTGCGCAAAGCCGCTGAGACCAGCGAAGCCAAGATGAGCAAGCTCACCGCTGGCTTGCCACCGGGCCTGAAGCTGCCGTTCTAAATGAGCGACACGTCTGTGCTGGAAGGCCTGATTCAGGCCTTGCGGCGTTTGCCTGGTGTGGGGGTGAAATCAGCCTCGCGCATGGCGTACCACTTGCTGCAGCATGACCGCGAGGGGGCTGAGATCATTTCTCAAGCCCTGCACCAAGCCGCCGCCAAAGTGCAGAACTGCGAGCGCTGCCACACCTTCACCACTCAGCCCGTGTGCGACACCTGTTTGGACGAAGGCCGCGACACCACCCGCTTGTGCGTGGTCGAAACCCCCGCCGACCAATCGGCGGTCGAGCGCACCGCCGCGTACAAGGGCCAGTACTATGTGTTGATGGGACGCATCAGCCCCTTAGATGGTTTTGGCCCCAAAGACATTGGCCTGCAAAAACTGATGGAACGCGCCAGCGATGGCGTGGTGAAAGAGGTCATCTTGGCCACCAACTTCACTGCCGAAGGTGAGGCCACTGCGCATGTGCTGGGCGAAGCTTTAAAGAAGCGCGGCGTGCAAGTGACCCGCTTAGCCCGTGGCGTGCCCGTGGGCAGCGAGCTGGAATATGTGGACTTGGGCACCATTGCCCATGCGTTGGTGGATAGGCGCGACGCCTAAATCACCTCACTTCTTGGCGACCTTGGTGTCGCCTTTTCCTTTTTTATCGCCGCCTTTGCTGGCGACTTGTTTTTTGCCAGAGCCTTTGCTGTCTTTGGCTGATGCCAGCTTAGAGCCTTTGGCATGCTTGCCGCCTTTGCCTGCAGCTTTGCGCTTAGCCACCGCTTCGGGTGACAGGTCTAAATGGCCGTTGTCGGCCACTTGGGCGGTCACGTCACCCAGCATGTTGGCGCTGCGGGGCACCAACAAGGCTGAGCCTGCTTTGATGAGCATGCGCGGAGGGATGTTGTTGATGGCGCGGAAATCGGCCTCGCTCATGTTCACGCGCTTGGCAGCGTCGGCCACTTTCATGGTGGTGGGGGCGACCCAAGCGGTCCATGTGGCCATGCGTGCCAAGGTGGAGGCTTCGTAGTTGCGCTGAAACACTTCGGCGTTGTCCCACGGCAGCAAGATGTTGGGTGATCCAGCGGCCAGCAGCACAGGGCGATGTGCGGATGGGTTCAAGGCTTTGAAGTCGTCCATTGGAATTTCAGCCAGCTTGGCGGCCACGCTCACGTCCATGTCGCGCGGCAGGGGTACGCTTTGAAAGTAAGGATGGTTAGGAATGCTGGGCAGCTCAATGCTGTAGGCGGGTGGATTGCCCACGATGTTTTTCATGGCCTGCAGCTTGGGCACGTACATGCGTGTTTCCATGGGCATGTTCAGATCGGTGTAGCCCGTGGGCAAGCCAGCGCGCTGGTTGCGGGTGATGGCTTTGCGTACATTGCCTTCGCCCCAGTTGTAGGCGGCCAAGGCCAAGTGCCAATCGCCAAACATTTTGTGCAGGCGTTCTAGATAGTCCAGCGCGGCGCGGGTGGAGGCTTGCACATCGCGGCGGTCGTCGCGGAACACGTTTTGTTTGAGGTCAAAACTTTTGCCTGTGGCAGGCATGAACTGCCACATGCCGCTGGCACGCGCGCCCGACACGGCTTGTGGGTTGAAGGCGCTTTCAATGAACGGCAGCAAGGCCAATTCGGTGGGCATCTTGCGGGTTTCGAGTTCTTCAACGATGTGATACAGGTATTTGCTTGAGCGTTCGCTCATGCGTTGGATGTAGTCAGGCTTGTTGGCGTACCACTGGGTGCGGTCGGTGACCAAGTCGCTTTCCAACTCGGGCATTTGGTAGCCCTTGCGAATACGCTCCCACAGATCATTGGGCAGGCTCAGTTGCGCCACGCCATCGCGTCTGACGCTGCCTTTGGTGATGGGGCTCAAGCCGCCAGTGTTGGTGAGACCTTGTTCGGATAAGTTAGCGCAACCTGTGAGCAGGGTAAGGCTAAGGCTCAGACTGATACTTAAAGCGGCGAGTAGAAATCTCATTTGAAATCGTTCTTCCATTCACGAAGCGCTGCAAAGACAGCCACATCGTCTGTTTGTTCGAGTGCTGAGAGGCCAGCGTGCTGTGCAACGGCGTGTTGCACACGGGGATGTCGAGCCCGTAAAAACGGGTTGATTTGCAATTCAGTGCCTAGCTGGGCGGGCAGGGTAGGCGTTCCCTGGGCTCTGAGCTGCTGGCACTGCGCCATGTAGGTTTGCAAATCTATGTTGCTGGGTTCTACGGCGAGGGCGAATCGCAAGTTGGAAAGAGTGTACTCGTGGGCGCAACAAACCCGAGTGCTCGGGGGTAATGCTGCCAAGCGGTCGAGTGAGGCCAGCATTTGCGCGGGCGTGCCTTCGAAAATACGCCCGCAGCCTCCTGAAAACAAGGTGTCTCCGCAAAACAGTACGGGGCTTTGCGGGGTGTCGGGTAAAAAGTACGCCACATGGCCAGCCGTATGGCCTGGCACATCCAGTACCTGCACCGTTTGGCCCATCAGTGTGAGGTGATCGCCATGCATGACGGGGGTGAAAGGTGCGGGGATGTCTTCGCGGGCTGGGCCAAACACCTGGGCGCCTGTGGCGAGGTGCAACTCGCGCACGCCGCCTACATGGTCGGCATGGTGGTGGGTGACTAGAATCGCGGCAAGTTTCAGCCCATCTTTGGCCAGCGCTTGCAACACGGGCGCAGCGTCACCGGGGTCGACCACCACGGCCATTTGGTCTTGTTGCCATAACCACAGGTAGTTGTCAGAAAACGCGGGCAGTGCAATCAGCTTCATGTCATCCACACCTTTAAAAAACGATAGTTTGCCTGACTGGCTCGCGTCTCCCGCTGGCCAGTACCTACGCGCTTGGGAGCAAACTTATTTGGACCGAGCGGTGGCTGATATGTTTGGTTTTCATGCCTTACAGCTTGGCATGCCGATGCTAGACGCCTTGCAAGCCAACCGCATGCCCCATCGTTGGTTGGGTTGCGATACGCAGCCAGAGTTTTTACCTTTGGGGCGTGATGTGTTGCTGACCAATTACGAGGCGTTGCCTTTCCCTGATGCCAGTCTTGACTTGTTGGTTTTGCCTCACACCTTAGAGCTCAGCTACGACCCCCATGCCACTTTGCGCGAAGTCCAGCGCGTGTTGGTGCCCGAAGGGCGCGTTGTGATTTGCGGCTTTAACCCGAACAGTTTGTGGGGGCTGAGTAAAAGCCTCGGACGAGGATTCCACGATGTCGGGCACTTTATCGGTCAAGGTCGTTTGCGCGACTGGTTGCAGCTGCTGAGCTTTGAGGTGGAATCCACCAGTTTTGGCTGTTATCGCCCAGCGGTGAAAACCGAGCGTTGGCTGCAGCGTTGGGCGTGGATGGATGCTTCGGGTGTTCGCTGGTGGCCTATTTTTGGCGCGGTCTACGGTGTGGTGGCGATTAAGCGTGTGCACGGCATGCGGCTGATGTCAACCGCATGGAAGCGTGTCGCTCCACGTGCTGCTGTGGTGGTGCCCACGGCTTCGAACACGGCGGCGAAGGCCGCCACAAAAGGAATGGAATGAACACGGTAGAGATATACACAGATGGCGCTTGCAAAGGTAATCCAGGCCCTGGCGGTTGGGGGGCGTTGCTGCGCTCGCCTTCTGGTCAAGAGAAAGAGTTGTTTGGCGGCGAACTCAACACCACCAACAACCGCATGGAACTGATGGCCGTCATCGAAGCCTTGCGCGCGTTGAAGCGTCCCTGCGTCGTGGCTTTGTATTTGGACAGCGAATACGTGCGCAAAGGCATCACCGAGTGGATCCATGGTTGGAAAGCGCGTAACTGGAAAACGGCGGCTAAGCAACCTGTGAAAAACGCTGATCTCTGGCAGCAGCTGGATGCACTCACACACCAAGGCGACCACGACATCGTGTGGCACTGGGTCAAAGGACACGCCGGTCATGTAGACAACGAACGCGCCGATGGCTTGGCTAACCGAGGTGTTGAATTCCTCTTGTCTGCTAAGTGACAGCTTGTGTGAATCTGTTGTAAAGGTGACTTTCTAGGGGGGCATTTCAAGCTGCATCCCAAGGGTTAAACGGTGTGTAACTGTTACATTGCCCGCTATGAAATACACGTCTCAAAAAGTCACTAAAAAAAGTTTAATTTGGATTGCTGTGGCAATCGCTGTCGCGGCTGGCGCTACCAAGTATTTTTGGCCTGCAAACACAGCAGAAGCCAAGTCGTCCGTGCAAACCGTAACGACCTTTGTGGTGACGTCGCGAGACTTTCCTGTGATCGTGGACGCGACCGGTAGCACTGTGGCTGCGAATATCGTGGATATTCGACCGCAAGTCACCAATGTGGTGGCCAAGATTCACATCAAAGAAGGTCAAAAGGTCAAAGCGGGCGATTTGCTTATCAGCTTGGACGACCGCGCGGACCGCGCCAACTACGAAAAAGCCCAAGCGACAGCAGACGATGCGCAGCGACAACTCAAACGTGCCGAAGAGTTGTTGCGTCAACAGTTCGTAGCGCAAGGCGCAGTCGATACGGCTCGCGCCAATGCCCAAGCAGCCCAAGCTGCCGCGCGTGCGGCTCAAGCCGCGTTGAGCTACGACAACATCCGTTCACCCATCACGGGGCGTGCCGGCATCATCAACGTTTTTCCTGGCGCTTTGGTGCAGCCAGGCAACACGGTGTCGATCAGCACCACAGCCACGACGACGACGACCCAAGGGGCGATGGTCACCATCACACAGCTGGCCCCCATGAACGTGCAGTTCACGGTGCCTGAAAGTGCATTGCCCGCTTTGTTTGCAGCGCAGCAAGCGGGGCAAACACCCACCGTTACTTTTCAAATGGGAGACGGCAAAAAGCGTGAAGGCAAAGTGTTTGTGATTGACAACCAGGTGGACCAAGCGATTGGCGCGGTCAAGGTCAAAGCGGTGGTGGACAACGCAGACCAAAGCTTGATTCCGGGTCAGTTCGTCCGTTTGCAAGTCAATGCGGGCAGTTTCAAAGATGTTTTAGTGGTGCCATCGCAGGCGGTGGTGTCTAACGCGCGTGGCGACCAGGTGTTTGTGGTGGACGCTGAAAACACCGTGAGCTTGAAGCCTGTCAAAGTGCAAACCCAGAGCCAAGGCTTTGCGGTCATCTCTGGCATCAATGCGGGCGACAAAGTGGTGGTCGAAGGCAAACAAAACCTGCGCCCCAACGGCAAAGTGAAAGAGGCGGTGGCCAAGACAGACGTTAAACCCGAAGCCAAGACGCAAGCCAAAGAAGAACCTAAAGCCGAAGCCCAAAAATGACGATTTCAGAACTCTGCATTCGTCGTCCGGTGATGACGATTCTGCTGTCCATGGCGACGGTAGTGGCCGGTGTCATCGCGTACACCAAAATTCCTGTGGCGGCGCTGCCTAGCTTTAACAGCCCCGTCATTCAAGTGTCGGCCACCCTGTCGGGTGCGAGTCCCGAGAACATGGCCGCCTCTGTGGCGTTGCCTTTAGAGAAAGAGTTCTCCACGATTGACGGCATCAGCGTCATCAGCTCGACCAACTTTTTGAGTACCACCAGCATCACGCTGGAATTCAACAACGACCGCGACATCGACAAAGCTGCGGTGGACGTTCAAGCCGCTTTGTTGCGCGCCCAACGCCGCTTGCCCATTGAGATGACCACGCCGCCGTCGTACCGCAAGGTCAACCCTGCGGATGCGCCTGTGTTGTTGATGGCGCTGAGCTCGCCCTCCATGGATTTGTTTGAAGTCAGCGATTACGCTGAAAACTTGATTTCTCCCAACTTGTCCACGATTGATGGTGTGGCGCAAGTGCTGGTCTATGGCCAAAAGCGTTACGCCGTGCGCGTGAGAGCCAACCCAGCCAAATTGGCCTTGAACAATTTGACAATGGACGATGTGGCCCAAGCGGTCAACAAAGCCAACTCCAATTCACCCGTTGGGGTGTTGGACGGCCCGCGCCAAGCCTTGACGATTTACGCCAACCCACAACTCGTGCGGGCCCGTGAGTTTGCTGATTTGCTGATTGCTCAGCGCAATGGCTTGCCCATTCGCTTGTCAGACGTGGCGGTGGTGAGCGAGAGTTACGAACAAGTCAAAACCAGTGGCTCGTTCATGGGCGAACGTGCGGTCATCATTGCCGTGCTTCGTCAGCCCAGCGCTAATACGGTGAAGGTGGTGAATGGCATCCGGCGCATGATTCCGCAGTTTGAAAAGCAAATGCCTGCCTCCATGCAGATCAACTTGCTCAATGACCGTTCTTTGTCGATTCGTGAATCCATTCACGACGTGAATTACACCTTGGCCTTGACCATTGGTTTGGTGGTGTTGGTCATCTTTTTGTTCTTGAAGCACGCGGCAGCCACCATCATTCCGGCGCTGAGCTTGCCGGTGTCGTTGATCGGCGCGTTCTTCTTGATGTACTGGTTGGGCTATAGCCTAGACAACGTGTCGCTGCTAGGTATCACGTTGGCCGTGGGCTTGGTGGTGGATGACTCCATCGTGGTGTTAGAGAACATCGTGCGCTACGTGGAAGAGGGCATGCACCCGCTCAAAGCGGCTTTGAAGGGCAGCAAAGAGGTGGGCTTCACCATCATCTCGATCTCGATTTCATTGGTGGCAGTGTTCATTCCCATCTTCTTTATGCCGGGGCCGATTGGCTTGCTGTTCCGCGAATTTGCGGTGGTGGTGTCGCTGTCTATTTTGGTGTCGGCCATCGTGTCGCTCACGCTAGTGCCTATGCTGTGCAGCCGCTTTTTGCCCAAACACGGCGAAGAGCCCGAGGACTACTGGATCACCGTCAAGTTTGACGAAATCTTCCATGCAGTGTTGCGCAAGTACGAGTCCACCTTAGATTGGTGTCTAGCCCACCAGCGTCATGTGTTGGGCGTGGCGATAGGTACGTTTGTGGTGACCATTGCCATGTACATCTGGGTCCCCAAAGGCTTTTTCCCCGAAGAAGATTTGGGCCAAGTGTTGATGACCACCGAAGCCGCGGAAGACATCTCTTTCTCGGCCATGTTGAAGTTGCAAGACCAAGCCGCTGAAATGGTGAAGAACGACCCCAACGTGCTGAGCATGGTGTCGTTTGTGGGCGGCGGCGGCGCCAACGGCAACTTGCCAAACAACGGCCGTATGTTCTTGAACCTCAAGCCCAAGAGCGAACGTGTGCCGATGCAAAAAGTGCTGGAAGGTTTGCGCGCCAAATTCCGCACCTTGCCGGGCTTGAACGTTTACATGCGCCCCATTCAAAACTTGCAACTCGGCGGCAAGGTGAGTAAGAGCCGGTATCAGTTCATCTTGCAAAGTGTGGGCTTTGACGGCGTGAACGAGTGGTCGGAAAAAATGGTGCGCCAACTGCGTGCTGACCCGATCTTTCGCGACGTCACCACCGACTCGCAGCTCAAAGGCTTGAACGTGTTGGTGGACATCAACCGCGAAAAAGCCGCCAGTGCGGGCGTGTCGATGGCCGACATTCGCTCGGCCTTGTATTCGTCGTATGGCGAAAAGCAAATCTCCACCATCTACACCGCCGTCAACACCTACCAAGTGATCTTGGAGTCGCTCGAAGAAAGCCGCCAATTTGAAGCGGGCTTGAACGACATCTACGTGCGTGGCCGCGCCACCGACCGACTGGTGCCGCTGTCGAGTGTGGCGACTTTCAAGCGCTTCATTGGGCCGACAGCGGTGAACCACCAAGGCCAAATTCCTGCGGTGACGATTTCATTCAACTTGGCGCCCGATGTGCCGCTGGGTGACGCCACAGCCAAGATCAACCAATTCACCAAAGACATTGAGTTGCCTGCCACCATCATCACCAGTTACGGCGGCGATGCGGCGGTGTTCCAAAGTGGTCAGTCGGGCCAGATCATTTTATTGGTCAGTGCGATCTTTGTGATCTATGTGTTGTTGGGAGTTTTGTATGAAAGCTACATCCACCCGCTGACCATTTTGGCGGGCTTGCCGTCAGCGGCGATTGGTGCCTTGTTGTTCTTGCGCTTGTTTGGCATGGAGCTCACCATCATTGCCACCATTGGTATCTTGTTGCTGATTGGCATCGTGAAGAAGAACGCGATTTTGATGATCGACTTTGCGCTGGAAGCCCAACGCCAGCACAACATGACGCCACGCGACGCCATTCGCTCTGCTTGCTTGACGCGGTTCCGCCCGATTTTGATGACTACCTTGGCCGCCATGATGGGGGCGTTGCCTATCGCTTTAGGCTTGGGCGCCGGTGCTGAATTGCGTATGCCGCTGGGTATTGTGGTGGTGGGTGGTTTGGCGTTTTCACAGGTGATCACGCTCTACATCACCCCGGTGATTTACATCTACCTCGAAAAGTACAGCGGCACTGGCCCGATGGAAATTCCGGATGAGATGATGCCTTAACGCATGAGGCAGACGGGGCCTAGATGGCTCCGTCAAACATCATCACATCCACCTCGTCGCCCACGGCGACATTGCCTTGCGCGTGATGCAAGACGATGAGGCCATTGCCTTGCACCATCGAGCTCAATACGCCTGAGCCTTGGTTGCCGGTGGTGCGCACTTGCAGCGTGCCGTCGGGTGCGCTGCTGACAAAGCCACGTTGGTATTCGGTGCGGCCTGCTTTTTTGCGCAGTGGCTCAAGGCACTTGGCGCGCAGTAATGGGGCTGGTGCTGCGGTGCTGCCCATCATGCGCAGCAGTGCTGGGCGCACAAAAGCCAGGAAGGTCACCATCACGGCCACAGGGTTGCCGGGCAAGCCAAACAACACCGATGTGCCAATGCGGCCCACAGCCATGGGGCGACCTGGGCGCATGGCGATTTTCCAAAACGCCACATCGCCTAGCTTTTTCATCATGGCTTTGGTGAAGTCGGCTTCGCCCACGCTCACGCCACCGCTGGTGATGATGGCATCGGCCTCAAGGGCTGCTTTGGCAAACGCGGCTTCTAAGAGGGCGGGCTCGTCACGCACCACGCCCATGTCGATCACTTCGCATCCCATACGCGTGAGCAAGCCAAACACGGTGTAGCGGTTGCTGTCGTACACCGCGCCTTCGCGAGGGGCTTCGCCCAAGCTGAGCACTTCGTCACCGGTAGAAAAATACGCCACGCGCAAGCGGCGGTGCACGCGCACATCGGGCAGGCCGAGGCTGGCGACCAAACCCAGTGCAGCAGGGGTGAGGTGTTGGCCAGCCTTCAACGCGGCTTGGCCCTGCATCAGGTCTTCGCCCATCAAGCGGCGGTTGTCGCCGGCTTTCAAGATGTTGGGCGGGATGGTGACGGTGGTCACATCGTGTGCGCTGTCGATTTGGCAAAACTCTTGCGGCACCACGGTGTCTAGGCCGTCGGGCAGGATGGCGCCCGTCATGATCTTCAGGCATTCGCCTGCGTTGACTTTGCCTTGCCATGCTTTGCCTGCCAGCGCCGTGCCCGCCACGCGCAGGCTCAGGGGGTGGTCGGCTTGCAGTTGAGTGGCGTCAAACGCAAAGCCATCCATGGCCGAGTTGTTGTGTGCGGGTACGCTGATGGGCGAGACCACGTCTTGTGCCAACACGCGGCCCAAGGCGTCAAACAAAAACACGTCTTGTGAGTCGTTGGCAGGCAGGGGCTGCACGAGTTGCGCCAAGAACTCGTTGACTTGGTTCACGCTCAAGGCTTGTGGGTCGTAGCCTTGAAGGGCGGCGGCAATGTCGTCAATGCTTTTCATGGCGCGGCGTTTTCTAAGGCTTGGAGTTCGGTCAAGGTGTTGACGTTGGCAAAGGCCAATGGGTCGTCACCAGGCGCGTCAAACGGCACTTCAACAGTTTTGTGTTGTGCCGTCCATGCGTCAATCTTGCGGCCACCGGCGTGCATGAACTGGACCAAGCTTTCGGACAGCTCAATCTTCATCAAGCAAAACACGGGTTGTGTGCGAATTTCGGTGTGGCCGTCGCGTGAGGTTTCAGGTGCGGCGGCCATGGCGATGTCGGCGTCTTCGTGCACCAAGGCTTGCGCCAAGCGCTCAGCCAAGTCGAGTGGCAGGCGGGGCGTGTCGCAGGGCACGGTCAGCACGTACGGCGTTTCGGCACGTTCTAAGCCCACCAGAAAGCCAGACAAGGGGCCCGCAAAATCAGCCGAGGCGTCGGGCCACACGGAGGCTCCAAACGATTCGTAGGCCGAGAGGTTGCGGTTGGCGTTGACCATGACGCTTTTCACTTGAGGGCCTAGGCGCATGAGGGTGTGCAGGGCCAGCGGGATGCCGTTGAAGTTTTGCAAGCCTTTGTCCACGCCGCCCATGCGGCTGCCTCGACCGCCGGCCAAGATGAGGCCGGTGATGTCTTGGGTTTCAATGCTGTGTGTCATGCGCGTGTGAGTTCGTGAGTTCGGTTGTGTTTGGGGAGGACGGCTTAGCCGCCGATGTAGCTCATCTCAACACGGCGTGCAGCAGGTGCGCTGTCGGCGGGCATGGAGGCGCGCAGCTCGGAGTAACGGTCGTCGCGGCCTTGCCAAATGTGGCCGATGGCGGAGGCGATGTCTGCATCGGTGGCTTGGCCCTCGCGCGAATGAGCGCTGTGTAAATCAGAACTACGCAGGAGGCTGCGCAAGTCGTAGCCCTGCGTGGCGAACAAACAAAGGTAGAGCTTGCCTTCGGTGGAGAGGCGGGCGCGGTTGCAGTCGCGGCAAAACGCCTGCGTGACGCTGCTGATGACGCCCACTTCCCCTAACGCGGGGTCAAACACGCCGGCTGCATTGGCGTAGCCCCAGCGTTGGGCGGTTTCGCCAGGGGCGCTGGCGTCTAAGGCCACGAGCGCAAACTCTTGTTGCAGGCGCTGAATCACGTCGGCAGAGGGCAGCACATCGTCCATGCACCAACCGTTGGTGGCGCCCACATCCATGTATTCGATGAAGCGCAGCGTGATGCCACTGCCACGGAAGTGTCGGGCCATGGGCAAGATTTGGTCGATGTTGGTGCGGCGTTTGACCACCATGTTCACCTTGAGGCCCGTCAAGTGGCCATTCGCGTCAATCCCCAAGCCTGCTTGTTTGGCTGCGGCAATGCCTTCGAGCACATCGGCCACGGGGAAATCCACATCGTTCATGGCGCGGAACACAGCATCGTCAAGTCCGTCAAGGCTGACGGTGACACGGTTCAAGCCTGCGTCTTTGAGCGATTGGGCCTTGCGTGCCAAAAGCGATCCATTGGTTGTGAGGGTCAAATCCAGCGGTGAGCCATCAGGTGTTGGGATATTTGCCAGCTGGTTCACCAAGATTTCAAGATTTTTACGCAGCAGCGGTTCACCGCCGGTGAGGCGAATTTTGCGCACGCCGTGGGCGACGAACACTTTGGCGAGGCGGGTGATTTCCTCGAAGTTCAACAAGTCGCTGTGAGGTAGGTAGGAGTAGTCTTTGTCGAACACTTCTTTAGGCATGCAGTAGTTGCAGCGGAAGTTGCAGCGGTCGGTCACGCTGATGCGCAGATCGTGCAGTGGGCGACCCAAGCTGTCGCTCAGCAATCCTGTGGCGGCAATCGGTTGAGCGGGTACTGTGGCAGGTAGGGCTAGCAGCCGTTGGTCGACAAGGGGGATGACGCGTTCAGACATAGGGGGTGATTTTGCCTGAGCCACGAATCTCCTAAGCCTTGATATAGATCAGTGCACCTGGTCCTCAAACGGTGCAAAGTAAGCACATTGCAATTGATAGGAATGAAACCATGAAAGCTTGGATTGACCTTTTTTCTACCGACTACGGCCTGATGAGCGTGGCTGTGATTGTGTTTATTTTGGGTATGTGTGTGTACTTCTACCGCGTGTTCACCGGTTTGATGGACGAAACGGGTAAAAGCACCAAAGAATAAAAGCTTCGAAGACGACACAGAGACGCAAGCCCCGTGAAAGTAAAATCGGGGCTAATCCTCTGTGTTTCTTTTTTAACTTTTATAACAAGACACCATGTCCCTGAATAAAGTCACCCCCGGTAGCAAAGTTCCCGAAGCCTTCAACGTGATCATCGAAATCCCGATGAACTCGGATCCAGTGAAGTACGAAGTCGACAAAGAGTCAGGCGCTCTGTTTGTGGACCGTTTCATGGGCACGGCCATGCATTACCCCACCAACTACGGCTATGTCCCACAAACCATTGCGGGCGATGGCGACCCTGTGGATGTGTTGGTCATGACACCTTTCCCATTGCCTCCAGGCGTGGTGGTGCCTTGCCGTGCATTGGGCATCTTGTTGATGGAAGACGAAGGCGGCGTGGACGGCAAAGTGTTGGCGGTGCCCACTGAGAAAGTCTTGGCTCGTTACAGCAACATCCAATCATTGGCTGATATCCATGATTTGCAGTTGCAGCAAATCGCCCACTTCTTTGAACACTACAAGGACCTCGAAAAAGGCAAGTGGGTCAAGGTCAAGGGCTGGGAAGGCATTGAGTCTGCCCACAAAGAAATCTTGGACGGCATGGCCAACTACAACAAGAAGTGATTCTTCGTTGTGTCCATCGAAAGCCCGCTGCCCAGCGGGCTTTTTTACGTCTTTACTTTATTTCGGCTCTTGGCGTTTGAACGGGCTGCGTTCGGCCAAGTGGTCGAGGTAGTTGTCGACGCCGGCTGTTTCCCTTTCAAGAAACCGCTCCACCGCATCGGCAAACGCTGGGTGGGCCAGCCAGTGTGCGCTGTAGGTGGCCACGGGCATGAGGGCGCGGGCCATTTTGTGTTCGCCTTGGGCGCCGCCTTCAAAGCGCTGTATGCCGTTGGCGATGCACCAACTCAGCGGTTGGTAGTAGCAGGCTTCAAAGTGCAGGCAGTCCACGCGCTCTAGTGCACCCCAGTAGCGGCCGTAGGCGACTGCGTTTGATGTGCCCAGCCCTTGGATAGCCACCAAACTGCTGGCTATCGCGCTGCCTTCGCGCTCGGCCACAAACAGCACCCAGTTGTGGGGCATGTCGTGTTGCATGTGTTCAAAGAACGCACGGCTTAAATAAGGTGCATTGCCGTGTTCGAGGTAGGTGCGCTCGTAGCATCGGTAGAAAAAATCCCAGTCCTCGCTGCTGATGGCCGCTCCTACCGAGGACCGAAATGTCACGCCGGCATCGGCCACACGGCGGCGTTCTTGTTTGATTTTTTTGCGCTTCTCTTGGGATAGGCTGGCCAAGAACGCGTCGAAGCTGTCAAAGCGAGAGCCTTGCGGGTTGGCGTTGTTGTTGGTGTTGTTGTTCCAATGGAATTGCACAGTTTGGCGCTGCATCAAACCCAGCGCATCGCAAGCCGTGCGGTCATCGACGCTGGTGAACAGCAGGTGCAGGGACGACAACTGGTGCTGCTGAGCCAAGCCCAGCATGGCTTTGAGCAGGGCTTGGCGAGCCGTTGCATCGATGGCCAACAAGCGAGAGCCCGGTACGGGCGTGAAGGGTACGGCACAGGTGGCTTTGGGAAAGTAGTTCAGGCCGTGGTCGGCATAGGCGTTGGCCCACGCCCAGTCGAACACGTATTCGCCGTAAGAGTGGTCTTTGATGTAGAGCGCTCCCGCTGCGGCTAAGGTGTCGCCACGCCAGAGCGTGATGAATTGGGGTGTCCAACCTGTGTCGGGTGTGGCGCTGCCGCTGGTGTGCAAGGCGGCCAAATAGGCGTGCTGCATGAAAGGCGAGGGCGCGTCTTGCTGAGCAAGCAGGGCATCCCACGCATGAGCAGGGATATCGAGCGGGCTCGCGTGGACGCGAATGACATAATCCATTTTCTTTTTAGACCTGTTTTACTTTGGACGATGTGCCTGCTGCCATGACTCTCAAAATTTGTGTTGCTCAGTTGAATTTCGTGGTGGGTGACATGGCGGGTAACGCCCAGAAAATCATTGATTGCGCCACCGCTGCCTACCAAGACGGTGCGCGTTTGGTGCTCACGCCCGAGCTGTCGCTGTGCGGCTATGCCGCCGAAGATTTGTTCCTACGCCCCTCATTCATCAAGGCCTGTGATGATGCCTTGAAAACAGTGTCCGCTGCTTTGCGCGGGTTAAAGGGCTTGCATGTGGTGGTGGGCCACCCCTCGGGCGGTGACGAGCGCACACGTTCGGTGTCGGTGCAACGCCGCTTCAACATGGCGAGCGTGGTGTGTGAGGGGCAAGTGATAGCCGCCTACGCCAAACGCGAGCTGCCCAACTACCAAGTGTTTGATGAACGCCGCTATTTTGTGGCGGGTGACACGCCTTGCGTGTTTGATGTGGCCGGCACAAAGGTGGGCCTGCTGATTTGTGAAGACGCTTGGTTTGATGCACCCGCTGCGGATGCCAAAGCGGCGGGGGCTGAGCTGTTGGCGGTGATCAACGCCTCGCCATTCCATGTGGGCAAAGGCGACGAGCGCGAACAGGCCATGCGTGCTCGCGTGCAAGCCACGGGCTTGCCTTTGATTTATGCGCACTTGGTGGGTGGGCAAGACGAAGTGGTGTTTGAAGGCCGCTCGTTTGCGCTCAACGCCGATGGCGCGTTGGCTGCGCGTGCACCTAGTTTTGAAGTGGCTACGTTTGTGGTGAATGTGACGCGTGGTGACAATGTGCCACAGGGGCAGGGCGTTGCGAGCGTGCAGGCTACGCAAAGTGCACCAAACCGATCGCCCGTCAAGCTTCATCTGTCGGGTGAAGTTGCCGAAGATGGCTCGCTCGAAGCTGACCTGTGGCACGCCCTCGTGATCGGTGTGCGCGACTACATCGGTAAAAACGGTTTTCCTGGCGCGTTGCTGGGCTTGTCGGGCGGCATTGATTCAGCCTTGGTGCTGGCCATCGCGGTGGATGCCTTGGGCGCGGACAAAGTGCGCACGGTGATGATGCCGTCGCCTTACACCGCCGAAATCAGCTGGGTCGATGCGCGTGACATGGCCAAGCGCATGGGCGTGCGCTACGACGAGGTGTCCATCGTGCCGGAGTTTGAGGCGTTTTTGGGCTCACTCAAGACCGACTTTGAAGGCACGCAACTCGACACCACCGAAGAAAACATCCAAGCCCGCATTCGCGGCACGCTGTTGATGGCCTTGTCGAACAAGTTTGGCGCCATTGTGTTGACCACGGGCAACAAGAGCGAAATGGCCACAGGCTATTGCACCCTGTACGGTGACATGGCCGGTGGCTTTGCGGTCATCAAAGACGTGGCCAAGACCTTGGTGTTCAAGCTGGCGCGTTGGCGCAATGCTCACGACCCGTATGGCACAGGCGCTGAGCCTATTCCCGAGCGCATCATCACGCGTCCGCCCAGCGCTGAGCTGCGCCCCGACCAAACCGACCAAGATAGTTTGCCGCCCTATGAGGTGTTGGATGAGATCGTCTCGCGCTTCATGGAGAACGACCAAAGCTCAGACGACATCATGGCCGCTGGCTTTGCGCGGGCTGATGTGGAGAAGGTGACGCGTTTGATCCGCATCAACGAATACAAACGCCGTCAATCTCCGGTGGGAATTCGCGTGACGCACCGAAGTTTCGGTAAAGATTGGCGTTATCCTATAACCAACAAGTTTCGCGCCTGAACGCAGGCCTTTTCATTGAACCCCAAGGACTCGAATCATGAAGCAAATCACAGCCGTTATCAAACCATTCAAACTCGAAGAAGTGCGCGAAGCATTGGCTGAGTGTGGGGTGACAGGCTTGACCGTGACAGAAGTCAAGGGCTTTGGTCGCCAAAAGGGCCACACCGAGTTGTACCGTGGCGCAGAGTACGTGGTGGATTTTTTGCCCAAGGTCAAAGTTGAAGTGGTGGTGAAAGCTGCAGACTTGGACAACTGTGTGGACGCCATCGTGCGCGTTGCTCGTACTGGCAAGATTGGCGACGGCAAAATTTTCATCACGCCTGTGGAGCGTGTGGTGCGTATTCGTACAGGCGAGTTGGACGAAACAGCGATTTGATTTCGCGATTTACCTTTCGCTTTTCAAATGCAAAAGCCGCAGCCTGAAAGGGCTGCGGCTTTTTAATTGGCTGTGTGTTTAGAGGCCAGCCAGCTTAGGCTCAGGCGCAAAGCCTGCGGCTTGCACCAACTCTTGCAGCAAGGCGGTGGGCTCTGCGCCGCTACGAATCAAGTCCATTTGCCAATCGTTCAAAAAGCCTTGTTGCACGCTGTTTTGTGCGAATTGCAGCAAGCCGTCGTAATAGCCTTGGGTGTTGAGCAGTCCAATGGGTTTGTCGTGGTAGCCTAGTTGACGCCAAGTCCACACCTCAAAAAACTCTTCAAAGGTGCCAATGCCGCCGGGCAGGGCTAAGAACACATCGGCACGTTCGGCCATCATGTGTTTGCGCTCGTGCATGGTGTTGACCACATGCAGCTCGGTGCAAGCGGTGCGCGTGTTTTCTTTGGTTTGTAGTGCTTTGGGAATGATGCCCACCACGCGGCCGCCCGCATCGGCGGTGGCTTGTGCGACCAAACCCATTAAACCGTTGTTGCCGCCGCCGTAAACCAGTTGACCATTGTGTTGACCAATCCAAGTGCCGACTTGGCGTGCCACATGGGTATAGGCGGGCAGGGTGCCGTTGCGTGAACCGCAGTAGACGCAAACAGAAAAAGCAGGTGAGTTCATGGACGCTTTCAGGCGAAGAAGTTTGCGCGGATGGCGGCGACCCAAACAGCGACACAGAGAAGCAAACTTAAGAGCACGGCAGCGCTGCCAGTGTCTTTGGCACGTTTGGCCAGTTCATGCCACTCGGGGCCAATGCGGTCAATAGCTGATTCAATGCCGGTGTTGAGTAACTCAACGACCATGACCAACACCACGGTGCCAGCCAGTAGCGCTGTTTCAAGCCAAGTTTTGCCGATATAAAACGCCAGTGGCACTAAGACAAACGAGCCGATGGCTTCTTGGCGAAAAGCTTTTTCATGCCATGCGGCGTTGAGACCGCTCAGGGAGTAGCCGAAGGCGTGCCAGACACGATTCAAGCCTGTTCTGTTTTTTTGTGGATTTGCACTCATGTGCTTAACTGTAATGGCTGAATGTCAGCGACTGAGTGGCTCAGAGCTGACTAAACGAGTGCCTGCGATGGCATCGTGCCAAAACTGTCGTTGCGGATGGAAGCGGCTTAATAAGGCCCACACAGTCACCCAGCCAGAGAACAGCACTGCCGTTTCGCTGCCAGACAAGCTAAATGGCGCAAGCAAGGCCAGAGGAGGGATGAACCAAACCCAGCTCATCAAATAACGCAAGAAAGCGCGTTGTTGTGTGATGGCCTGGCCCGCAGCGTCGACCACGCGAATGTGCCAAGTTTTCATGGCCAAGGTTTGACCTTTGTGGCCAAACCATGTGAAGTAAATACCAATCACCAGAAAGAGAAAGGCTTGGAGACCATGGCGGTTGTCAAGTGCATGACGTGATTGGCTGAGGGTGCTGAACAAGTAGCCAGAGATGAACAACACGCCAAATAAAAGTAGGCCTTCGTAGACCCAGCAGGCCATACGGCGACGCAGGCTGGGAGCCATTAAATCCGAGGTCATTGGGGGGATGCAGCGCTTTCGCTTGCAGGCGCCGCAGGTGCGCTGGTGGGGCTGACCAAATTTGGCAATAACGTGGCTGGCGCTGCTTGGTCTGTGGCGATGCGGGGTAATGCTTTGTTGCTGTTCGAGCTCGGAGGGGGGGTCAGTTTGGTTGACGTCACGGGTTTGACTGCGGGTGCAGCCCCTACAACAGGCTTATTTTGCTGCGCGGCGAGTTTTTGCTTGGCCTCAGGGGAGAGTGCTTGGTAAGCCTCCCATTTTGCTTTTTTGTCTTCTTGAAGCAACTGTTGTGCGTTTGCGTAGTTGAAACGAGCTGCCGTACGCTGTTGTGGGCTAAGTGCGGCCCATTCGCGCATTCGACCTTGTACCGTTGTCTGCTCTTCGCTAGACAGCTGGGCAAAATTCTGTGAAATGGCCAGCCACTTGCGCTTGTGTGGCTCGTTCATTGTCGGCCATAACTGAGCTAAAGGGGCAAGTGCTTGCTGTTGAGATTCTGTCAAGTCCATCCAAAGTGGGCGGCCTGGTAGGGTGGGGGCGGGCTTCGGTGTCACCATAGGCGCCGTTTGAGCGCAGACCGATTCGCCAGTGAGCATCACCACGCCTGCCAATAAGAATTGGGCGATGAGTGCGGCGGTGATCGAGCGAATCAAAGGCATAGGTGCGTTTATTCTTTCGATTCGCTTGTGACGGGGGTTTTCAAAAACTGAAGAAACCCAGGGTCCGCGTAGGCAGCGGGAGGCAGATCGTCGATCAGCAGGGCCGAGTCGACTTCGGCCAGTTCATTAGTTCGGTTGTCGTCCATGATGTTTTGAATGATGGCCAAACCCGCCACCAAAGCAATCAAAGGCAACAGTGAGGCCAAACGACTCCAAATGTTCAAGCCTTCATCGCCAAAGTTCAACAAAGCAGCACCGTTTTGTTGAACCACCGCTGTGCTGGTTTGTAAACGGGTTTGTGGTTTCAAACGAGCGGCTACGGCACGGGTGCGTGCAGCGCGCAGGCGCTCGGTAATGTCATGGGGCAGTTCTAAATTGGCCGAATTCAGTCGGGCAGCAATGCGCAAACCAAATTCGTCTTGGGTGTTCGCGGTATGTGTCATGGTTGAATTCCTTTGTTTTTAAGCGCTTTGCTGAGCGCCAGAACAGCCCGAGAGCAATGTGTCTTGACGCTTCCTTCTGAGCAGCCCATGGCTGCAGCAGTCTCAGAAACATCTAAATCCTCCCAATAACGCAGCAAGAAGGCTTCGCGTTGACGCGCTGGCAAATTTTGTATTTCTTCTTCAATGTCGTGGACGTTTGCGATGCTGGCAAAGTTGTCTTCGGCGCTTTGGGTGATTTGAGAGTCGTTGTCGAGGGCAAGCGCCTCTAACAAGTCAAATTCACCCTCTTCTTTGTTGGAGTCGAAATCACTGAAATTGCTGAACAGCGCCTTACGTGTTTTGTTGCGTCGAAACCAATCGAGGGTGGTGTTTGACAGAATCCTATGAAACAACATAGGCAACTCGGCTGCTGGTTTGTCACCATAGTGTTCGGCGAGCTTCATCATGCTGTCTTGAACAATGTCGAGGGCCGCTTCATCATCACGAACGTGATAGACCGAACGTTTGAAGGCTCGTTTCTCTACGCTTTTGAGGAAATCTGACAGTTCTTGTTCGGTGGCCACTGATGAAGGGTCCAAGTTGGATCGGGCGAGATTATGGCACTCGTAAAGGCTTTTGTGCGTTCAAAGCAGAATTGGGTGTGTGTTGATGCCATAATCTAAGACTGCAATTCGACAAAAAAGGCAAACGGGTCTGGGTCCGGCGCGAACCATGCGTCTATGGCTGAAGGTCCAAAGTTTCGATGCTGCCCCATAAGGGTTCGCCAAGAAGCACCCAAGGTTTTTCGTTGACGAAATTCACTCAGGTTAAAAGGTACAAAAATGGATAAAACAAAGTCGGAATCGCATTCCGCAACCGCTGCTAGCGGTCACACGCAAGAACTGATGGGCGCCGAGATCCTCGTGAAGGCGCTGCAAGCTGAAAATGTCAAGCACATCTGGGGCTATCCCGGTGGTTCAGTTCTCTATATTTACGACGCGCTTTACAACCAAAATACGATTCAGCACGTGTTGGTGCGCCATGAGCAAGCGGCAGTTCATGCAGCTGACGGCTATGCCCGTGCAACCGGTGATGTGGGGGTGGCTTTGGTCACTTCAGGTCCCGGTGCTACAAACGCTGTAACGGGTATTGCCACCGCGTACATGGATAGCATTCCGATGGTGATCATCACTGGTCAAGTGCCCACGCACGCGATTGGTTTAGATGCCTTCCAAGAGTGCGACACCATTGGTATTACGCGCCCCATTGTGAAACACAATTTTTTGGTCAAAGACGTTCGCGATTTGGCCTTGACGCTGAAAAAAGCGTTCCACATCGCACGCAGCGGCCGGCCTGGTCCTGTGGTGGTGGATATTCCAAAAGACGTTTCTTTTAAGAAAACGGTTTACGAAGGCTATCCAGCTGAAGTGCAGATGCGTTCGTACAACCCTGTGCGCAAAGGCCATGGCGGTCAAATTCGCAAGGCTTTGCAGCTGTTGATGGCCGCCAAGCGCCCTTACATCTATACCGGCGGTGGCGTGTTGCTGAGCAACGCTTCACAAGAGTTACGCACCTTGGTTGATATGTTGGGTTATCCCGTGACCAATACCTTGATGGGCTTGGGCGCCTATCCTGCGAGCGCGCCTAAGTTCTTGGGCATGTTGGGCATGCACGGCACGATTGAAGCCAACAACGCCATGCAAAACTGCGATGTGTTGCTGGCCGTTGGCGCACGTTTTGACGACCGCGTGATTGGCAACCCCAAGCACTTCGCGCAAAACGAGCGCAAGATCATTCACATTGACATTGATCCATCGAGCATTTCCAAGCGCGTGAAGGTCGACATCCCAATCGTGGGCGACGTCAAAGACGTGTTGGTTGAAATGATCGACATGATCAAAGAGTCAGGCTTGAAGCCTGATGCTGGTGCTTTGAGTAGCTGGTGGGAAACTATCGAAGCATGGCGCAAGCGTGATTGCTTGAAGTACGACCGTGGCAATACGGAAGTCATCAAACCGCAATACGTCATTGAGACCTTGCACAACATGACCAAGGGTACAGACACGTACATCACTTCCGATGTGGGCCAGCACCAGATGTGGGCTGCACAGTATTACGGCTTTGACGAGCCACGTCGTTGGATTAACTCGGGCGGTTTGGGAACCATGGGTGTAGGTATTCCTTACGCCATGGGTATCAAGCTGGCCAAGCCTGACAGCGAAGTGTTCTGCGTGACAGGTGAAGGTTCTGTGCAAATGTGTATCCAAGAACTCTCCACGTGCTTTCAGTACAACACGCCGATCAAGGTCTTGGCTCTCAATAACCGATTCCTCGGCATGGTTCGCCAGTGGCAAGAAATCGAATACGAAGGCCGCTACAGCAGCAGCTACATGGATGCCATTCCAGACTTCGTGAAGTTGGCAGAGGCCTACGGACACGTGGGCATGCTCATTGAGCGTCCCGAGGACGTTGAGCCCGCGTTGCGTGAAGCACGCAGGCTCAAAGACCGCACGGTGTTCATCGACTTCCGTACAGACCCCACCGAGAACGTGTTCCCGATGGTCAAGGCCGGTAAGGGCATCACCGAAATGCTGCTTGGCAGTGAAGACCTGTGAACGGGAAGGATGACAACATGAAACACATCATTTCCCTGATGCTCGAAAACGAACCTGGTGCGCTGTCGCGTGTCGTTGGCTTGTTCTCTGCCCGTGGCTACAACATTGAATCTCTGACCGTGGCGCCTACCGAAGATGCCAGCTTGTCACGCATGACCATCCAAACACATGGTTCAGACGAGGTGATTGAACAAATCACCAAGCATTTGAACCGTTTGATTGAAGTGGTCAAAGTGGTCGACTTGACCGAAGGTGCCTACACTGAGCGCGAGCTGATGCTTGTTAAAGTGCGCGCTGTGGGCAAAGAGCGCGAAGAGATGAAGCGCATGGCCGACATCTTCCGTGGTCGCATCATTGATGTGACCGAGAAGAGCTACACCATTGAGTTGACGGGCGACCTGTCTAAGAACGACGCGTTCCTCGAGGCAATTGACCGCAGCGCAATTCTTGAAACTGTTCGCACGGGCGCTTGTGGCATTGGCCGCGGTGAGCGCATCTTGCGCGTTTAAATTCCAACCCTTTTCAAAGTATTTTTTAGGAGAACCCTGTGAAAGTTTTTTACGACAAAGATTGTGATCTGTCATTGATCAAAGGCAAAACAGTGGCCATCATCGGCTACGGCTCACAAGGCCACGCACACGCACAAAACTTGAACGAAAGCGGCGTCAAAGTCGTGGTCGGTTTGCGTAAAGGCGGCGCTTCATGGGACAAAGTGGCTAAAGCCGGTTTGACCGTGATGGAAGTCAATGATGCAGTGAAAGCTGCTGACTTGGTCATGATCTTGTTGCCTGACGAAAACATCCCAGAGGTGTACAACAACAACGTCGCTCCCAACATGAAGCAAGGCGCTACTTTGGCATTTGCTCACGGTTTCAACGTGCATTACAACCAAGTGGTGCCACGCGCTGACTTGGACGTGATCATGGTCGCGCCAAAAGGCCCAGGCCACACTGTGCGTTCTGAATACCTCAAAGGCGGCGGCGTGCCATCTTTGATCGCTGTGTACCAAGACAAGTCTGGCAAAGCACGTGACTTGGCTTTGAGCTACGCCATGGCTAACGGTGGCGGCAAAGGTGGCATCATCGAAACCAACTTCAAAGAAGAAACAGAAACCGACTTGTTCGGTGAGCAAGCCGTGTTGTGCGGTGGCGCTGTTGAATTGGTGAAGATGGGTTTCGAAACCTTGACCGAAGCTGGCTACGCCCCTGAAATGGCTTACTTTGAGTGCTTGCACGAGTTGAAGCTCATCGTTGACTTGATGTACGAAGGCGGCATCGCCAACATGAACTACTCCATCTCGAACAACGCCGAATACGGCGAGTACGTGACGGGTACAGAAGTCATCAACGAGCAGTCACGCGAAGCCATGCGCAACGCGTTGAAGCGTATCCAAACTGGTGAATATGCCAAGATGTTCATCTTGGAAGGCAAGACCAACTACCCAAGCATGACTGCCCGTCGTCGTTTGAATGCTGAGCATTCGATCGAAGTCGTGGGTGAAAAATTGCGCGCCATGATGCCTTGGATTTCCAAGAACAAGTTGGTCGACCAAACCCGCAACTAAGTACTACGCTTTTTGCATCGACAAAGGCCACTTCGGTGGCCTTTGTCATTTTTATGTGCGCTTGACGCAACGCTTACACTCTAGGCCTACTTTTCGGAGCAAGACGGATGTCAGAACAACAAGATCAATTGGAAGAATTTGTGCCGCGCAAGCCCAGCAAGGGCATTTATGTCTTGCCCAATCTATTCACCTTAGCCGCATTGTTTGGCGGTTTCTATGCCATCGTGATGGCGATGAACGACCGCTTTGAAATGGCAGCCATCGGCGTTTTTTGTGCGATGGTGCTCGACAGTTTGGATGGTCGCGTCGCGCGCATGACCAACACACAAAGTGCGTTTGGTGAACAGATGGACTCGTTGGCAGATATGGTGTCGTTCGGTGCGGCGCCTGCTTTGATTTCTTACGAGTGGGCGCTCAAGGGCGCAGGGCGTTGGGGCTGGATGGCCGCTTTCGTGTACATCTCTTGTGCCGCTTTGCGATTGGCGCGTTTTAACGTGAACACGACCGTCGTGGATAAACGTTTCTTCCAAGGCTTGCCATCACCTGCGGCTGCCGCTTTGGTGATGGGCTTTATTTGGCTCATGAACGATAGGGGTTATCAAGGCTCAGAAGTGATGTGGCCTATGTTTGCTATGTGCCTATATGCCGGTTTGACGATGGTGACCAATGTTCCGTTTTACAGTTTCAAAGATGTGCAAATGAAACAAAGCGTTCCGTTTGCAGTGATTGTGTTGTTAGCTTTGGTGATCGCTGTCATCAACATCCATCCGCCTATTGTGTTGTTTGCGTTGTTCATGATCTATGGTTTGAGTGGGTATGCCTTGTACGCGTGGCGTCGCGCCAACGGTATGCAGACCAGTGTGATCAGCACTTCAACGGATGAGCCTGATGAAGCAGGCTTGCATAAATAAGACGCCTTTTGTGCAAGAAAGGGTTTAGCTTTGTGCTAAATTCAGCCCATGACAAATTTTTTGCTGGCTCTACTGCTTCTATCCCCCAACGGGCGGAGTTGGTAGCGCACGCGCAAACCCAAACAAGGCCCGTATGCAGATGCAGCGGGCCTTTTGCTTTGGGGCTGAATCAAACGTTGCAAGTTTTTTTAGGAATTTAGGAGTTCTGACCATGACCGACAAGCTCATCATTTTTGACACCACCTTGCGTGACGGCGAACAATCGCCTGGCGCCTCTATGACGCGCGACGAAAAACTGCGCATTGCTCGTCAGTTAGAGCGCTTGAAGGTCGATGTCATTGAGGCCGGCTTTGCGGCTAGCTCAAACGGCGATTTTGAGGCGGTGCAAGGCATTGCCAACGCCATCAAAGACTCTACGATTTGTTCGTTATCACGTGCCAATGACCGTGACATCAGCCGTGCGGCTGAAGCGCTCAAAGGTGCAAATAGCGCTCGCATTCACACGTTTATCGCTACGTCGCCATTGCACATGGAAAAGAAGTTGCGCATGTCGCCCGAGCAAGTGCTTGAACAAGCAAAGCAATCGGTGCGTTTCGCACGTAATTTGGTGGGTGACATTGAGTTCAGCGCGGAAGATGGCTACCGCAGTGAAATGGACTTTTTGTGTCGCGTTGTTGAGGCCGTGATTGCCGAAGGCGCGACCACCATCAACATTCCAGACACCGTGGGTTATGCCATTCCGGAACTGTACGGCAACTTCATCAAAACTTTGCGTGAGCGCGTGCCCAATAGCGATAAAGCCATTTGGTCTGTTCATTGCCACAACGATTTGGGCATGGCAGTGGCTAACTCATTAGCCGGTGTAAAGATTGGCGGAGCCCGTCAAGTTGAGTGCACGATTAACGGCTTGGGTGAGCGCGCAGGTAATTGTTCGTTGGAAGAGGTGGTCATGGCCATCAAAACCCGACGTGACTACTTTGATCTTGACTTGAACATCGATACCAAGCAAATCGTGGCAACCAGTCGCATGGTCAGTCAAACCACAGGGTTTGTGGTTCAGCCAAATAAGGCGGTGGTTGGCGCTAACGCGTTTGCTCACGCTTCGGGCATTCACCAAGACGGCGTGCTCAAGGCCCGTGACACCTACGAAATCATGCGTGCGGAAGACGTGGGCTGGAGTGCCAACAAAATCGTGTTGGGCAAGCTCAGCGGTCGCAATGCATTCAAGCAGCGTTTGGAAGACTTAGGCGTTCACATGGAGAGCGAAGCCGACATCAACACCGCCTTCGCCAAGTTCAAAGAGTTGGCTGATCGCAAGAGCGAGATTTTTGATGAAGATATCTTGGCTTTGGTGAGTGAGGAGTCGGTGGCGCATACCAGCGAGCAATTCACCTTTGTGTCTTTGTCTCAACATAGCGAAACCGGTGAGCGTCCACACGCAACTGTCGTGTTTACGGTGGCAGGTAAAGAGGTGAAAGGTGACTCGGATGGAAATGGCCCAGTGGACGCATCACTCAAAGCGATTGAGTCGCACGTCAAGAGCGGTGCAGAAATGGTTTTATATTCAGTGAATGCCATTAGCGGTTCAACAGAAAGCCAGGGCGAAGTGACAGTGCGCTTACAAAACAGTGGCCGTGTCGTCAATGGCGTGGGATCCGATCCTGACATCGTTGTGGCCTCTGCCAAAGCCTATTTGAGTGCTTTAAATAAATTGCAAAGCAAGTCTGATCGAGTCGCAGCACAAGGTTAAATTAAAAAAATCGATGTACCCCATCGATTTTGTTAAATAAGTCACGCAAGTCCTTGATCTTGCGTGACTTATTTGAGTAAAATTATCCGAAATATGATTTCAAGCTTAAGGAACCTCACTTGAAACAACTGCTGATTTCCACTTCACTCGTATTGCTGACTTCGCTGTGTATCACGCAGGCACAAGCTTCAACAACTCAAAATAAATCGACCGTTCAAAAGTCCAAACCTGTTGTGGTTAAGACACATGTGCGTCGAGCCAAAGTGGTTAAGGCAGCCCCAGCTATCCCTTCTTTTGGTCAGAAAGCTGGCTTGCATGCAACCGGTGATATTTTGGATTTGAAGTCCAGCGTTGCTTACGTGATCGACCAAGACACACACGAAGTGTTGTTGAGTAAAAACGATCAAGCTGTTTTACCTATCGCTTCTATTACCAAATTAATGACTGGATTGATCATCAGTGAAGCCAAGTTGCCGATGGATGAGTCCATCACCATTACTCAAGATGACGTGGATACCGAAAAGGGTAGTAGCTCACGCCTGCGCGTTGGCGCTACCTTGACGCGTGGTGAACTGCTCCATCTGGCATTAATGGCAAGTGAAAACCGCGCCGCTCATGCATTGGGCCGTACCTACCCAGGTGGTTTGCCCTCATTTGTTGGGATGATGAACGCCAAAGCTGCCCAATTTGGCATGCGCGATACACGCTACATTGAACCCACAGGTCTTTCTAGCCAAAACCAATCTAGTGCCAAAGATTTGGCAACCTTGGTTGGAAACGCATATCACGATGCCACATTGCGTGAGTTGTCTACATCACCTAGCTATAAAGTTGAGGTCGGCAACCGCACCTTGCAATACAACACCACAAATCGTTTGGTGAAGAATCCCAACTGGGATATTGGCTTGCAAAAGACAGGCTACATCTCTGAAGCGGGTCAATGCTTGGTGATGCAAGCCAAGGTGGCTGGGCGTAAATTGATCATGGTGTTCTTGGATTCAGCTGGCAAACTCAGCCGCATCGCTGACGCTGAACGTGTTCGCAAATGGGTTGAGACCAATCACAGCTCACGCCCTCAAACATAATTCAAATTTATCGAACGAATTAACAAAGCCAGCAACCTTGCTGGCTTTTTTGTTGTCACATTACCTGTATCAGGCTTGTGTACTTTTGTAGCCTAGCGCATGTGAAATGGCTTGAGTTGTCGCTTGCAGCTTAGGCAGCCATTCTTCATCAAGTCGATCCGCAGGGGCTGAAATAGAAAGTCCAGCAACGAGTTTGCCTTGGTCGTCGTAGATGCCTGAGGCCATGCAACGCACGCCAAGTTCGAGTTCTTCGTTGTCTCGCGCCACGCCATATTGGCGGGCTTTAGAGAGTTCGCGTTCTAACACGGGTAATTGGGTGATGCTGTTGCGAGTTTGACCGCTCAAGCCAGTACGCGTGGCGTAGGCGCGTACGCGCTGTGCGTCGTCCATGGCTAAAAATAATTTTCCGACTGAGGTTAAGTGCAGCGGGGCTCGTCCTCCAATTGCACGAACCACTTGCATGCCTGAACGTTCGCTGAAAGCGCGCTCCACATAAACAATTTCGTCTCCTTGGCGCACGCTCAAGTTGACAGGCTGTTGAATGAGCTTGTGCAACTCACGCATGGGTTGAAATGCCACATCGCGAACATTTAGACGGTCTTTAACTAAGTTGCCCAGTTCTAACAAGCGCATACCGAGACGGTAGCTACCCGCTTCTGGCCGATCAACAAAGCGGCCAACGGCTAAGTCATTCAAGATACGGTGGGTTGTGGAGGGGTGCAGCCCTGTTCGCTCGCTGATTTCCTTGAGTGAAATGGCTTCTTCGCGCGAAGCCAGTACATCAATGAGCGTGAACATGCGCTCAATGACTTGAATGTTGGGCGTTGCTGGCACAGTAGTTTTACGCATGTCATTATTTTATCATGTGAAATTGAGATTCATCCACACGCCATCTATCAAGCATTGGTGTGGGGAAAAATCAGCCTTGTAGCGCATTTTCAGACTGTTTTTAATCCAGTAGCCAAGGTAGACATAAGGCATATTCAAGCTGCGTGCTTGCTCGATTTGCCATATGACGCTGTAGGTGCCGTAACTGGTGTGCGGTGTAGGTTCATAAAACGTGTAAACAGCCGATAAGCCATCATCAAGCACGTCAACGATAGACACCATTTTTAGATTCCCCAAGGCATCTTCCTCGCTGGGTTCTCTGAATTCAATTAGCCTTGTATTGACTCGACTTTGTAGCAAAAACTGGGTGTATTGCTCTTGGCTGTCTTCGTCCATGCCACCGCCCGAATGGCGCATCTGTTGATAGCGTAAGTACAGCGCGTAATGTTCGGCGTCAAACCCAAGCTTCAAGATGCGCACTTTCAAATGCTGGTGTTGACTCCAAGCGCGACGTTGGCTTCGGCTAGGTTTAAAAGCAGCGGTATCAACTCGTAATGGGGTGCAGGTTCGACAAGTGTCACAGTAAGGTCGATAAGTGAACAAGCCGCTGCGGCGAAACCCTTGACGCACTAATTCTGAATAGACATCGCCGTCAATGAGGTGGCTCGGCGTTGCGACTTGTGAGCGCGCGATGTTGTGCGGCAAGTAGCTGCAAGAGTAGGGCGCCGTGGCGTAGTACTGCACAGCATTAAGAGGTAAATCACGCGCGTTTGTCACACAACATCCTGCTTCGGTAGGAGTGTTTGCCAGTCATTGGGCTGAAATGTCCACTGGTGAGCGGATTCTTTCGAGGCTTGTCGAACCAGTTTCAGAAATTTAGAGCGCGGCATTTCTCGTGCACCTAATGAGGCCAGATGCTTGGTATTTTGTTGGCAGTCTATCCATGGAAGATGGTGCGTACGAGCAAATGCGACAAGTGCGGCGAGCGCAATTTTGGATGCGTCGGTTTGATGCGCAAACATAGATTCACCAAATAACGTGTCTCCGATTGATACACAGTACAAGCCGCCGACCAATTTTCCATTGATCCACGTTTCGACGCTGTGTGCAAACCCCGCCGCGTGCAGCGCTTCATAGGCGGTAATCATCTCGGCAACGATCCATGTACCAGGTTGTCCCTTGCGGCTGGTTTGTGAGCAATTGTGAATGACCGAGCTAAAGGCACTATCGATTTTGATGACGCATGTTGAGCTGTTGATGAATTTTTGCAATGTCTTGCGCAGAGATCGGTGTAGTTTGAAATCATCTGTTTGCAACACCATGCGCGGGTCTGGCGACCACCATAAGATGGGTTGGCCTTCGCTGAACCAAGGAAAAATTCCTTTTTGATAAGCCTCGCATAAACGAGAGGCTGATAAACCACCGCCTGCAGCCACCAATCCCGAAAAGTCGGAGCCTAATTTTTGTGCAGATTCGGCAGGCGGTAACAGGTCTTTGTCTTCTAGCCAAGGAATATTCATTTGCTTAGATCGATTTGATTAACTTTTCTTGAGGAGGAATTCTTTGTGATTGCTGTTGCTGTATCTCAAAAATGAGATGACTTTTTATGGGAGAACTCCCTACAATTCTCTGTTCATCTGTGAAGAAATTCACACATCCCCCCTAATAAGTTTTCCGGAGCAATCTATGCAATTGATGTGGGTTTCTGGGCCCACCGCCGCAGTGCGGACCATTTCCATCACAGCTCAAAAAGTGCTGTTGGGTGTCTGCGTCTCAGCGTTTTTGTTGGTCGCGTTTGGTGTGTTGTTGCACTTCATTGGCTTTCGCATTGCCATTGAGATGAGTCCTAGTTTGGCCCGCAGTATGGGTGGTGTGACCACGGAAGCGGAGCAGCAAAAGGTCGAAGCTCAGTATCGTGAGCGATTGGACAACTTGCGCCAAACCCTCAACACCACGGTGACGGAGATTCGTCAACTTGAAACTTTGAAAAATCGTTTCATGGAGATTGCAACTCCAACAAACCTGCGCGATAAATACATCAAAAAAGATGAAGGACGTGGTGGTCCTTGGGTACCCCCTCGTTTTCAAAATAGCCCTTCGAGTGATCTGAATCATGACTTTTCGACTGCGGTAGAAGAGTTCTCTCAAACACAAGCTGCCGTTAAAAATCTAAGTCAAAACTGGACGGCACAACTCAACTGGCTGCACGCCTTGCCCACCGGTGTGCCTATGGGCAAGGACTTTCGTGTGACCAGTGGTTTTGGGATTCGTAATGACCCGTTCACGGGGCAGCTTGCCATGCATGAAGGACTCGATTTTGTGGCCGATGTAGGGTCGCCCATTGTTGCCACAGCAGCCGGAACCGTTACACGCTCAGCATGGGACGCTTCATTTGGGAATGTGGTGGAAGTGGGACACATTGAAGGTTTCACGACCCGTTATGCGCACTTGAGCAAACGATTGGTTGAGGTGGGGCAAAAAGTGCAGCGTGGCGACACCATTGCACAGTTGGGCAGTACGGGGCGATCGACAGGCCCTCATTTGCACTATGAAGTGATGCGCAATGACCGCGTGATGAACCCCACTCAGATGTTGTTGCAAACCACGGCTACAGCAAATTCCCTGTGAGTTAATTGCTAATAAAAAGGCCTGCCATGTTTGAAAAACTCAAAGACAGATCACTCTCGCCTTCGCAAGAGCGCTTTGACACCATCATTGGGCGAACCACCCAAATTTATGGCCGTTTGGTGTTGCTCGACAGTGTGCGTATCGATGGGAAAGTGGTGGGCAACATTGAAACAACGAAGGACAACAAAGTTACTGTAGCAATTGGTAAAACTGGCGAGGTTTCTGGCGACATCACAGCTCACCGTGTGATGGTGGCAGGCAAAGTTGAAGGCAATATTTATGCGGCAGAGCGCGTAGAGTTTCACAAAGATTCAGTCGTTCAGGGGGATATTTCTTATGGTTCGATTGCGGTGGAACATGGCGCCCGATTGTTGGGCCTAGTCATTCAAAATCCGATCAGCTCAGCTGCAGCCAATAGCAGCGCGGATGCTAAGAACGTGATCAAGAAGGCGCAAGAAAGCAGCAGCTGAAGCGTTCCACCGGGGTGGAGTTCAACGGCAAGAATCAACCCGTCGCCATGCCCGTGGCATGACGGTGCGTGAGATTCAAGCGCACTTATGCGCAAATCAAATCCGAAGTGCGCGACGCGCTGTTCGCATGTTGCAAGAGCATCGTGGCAAATACCAATCTACTTGGGCTGCGATTGAGTCAATCGCATTGAAGATTGGCTGACCACCCTTGAATGGGTGTCTTGGTCCGACCCCACCGACTGTTGGAGCCGATTCGGTATATTCCTCCTGCAGAGGCTGAGGCCAACTACTATCGGCAACTTGCTGGCGCTCATTCGTTGACGGATGTCAACGCTTCTAAGAATAAGCTGACCCAAATCTCATGCATAGGGTGAACACACAGGCGTACTAACGGGTCTTGGTGTAGGCTGTCCGCATGACCCCTGTTTCAGATTCTGATGCGTACGCGCAATTGGCTTTGCGTCGCGTGGCGATAGACACGTACCATGAAAACGTCGTGTACCTGAATCGTGACTGTGCGTTGTATCGTGCGGAAGGTTTTCAGGCACTGTCTAAAGTCGAAGTGCGTGCCAACGGTCAGAAAATTTTGGCCACGCTCAATGTGGTGGACGATCCCGCCATCGTGCGTTGTGGCGAAGTGGGTTTGTCCGAAGATGCATTCGCTCAAATGGGTGTGAAAGACGGTCATGCCGCGACTGTCGCTCAGGCAGAACGTCCAGAATCTATGGCGGCATTGTTTCGTAAAATTAACGGTGAGCGCTTGAACCGAGAGGACTTCTTGGCGATCGTGCGTGACATTGCGCACCACCATTACTCCAAGATCGAGCTGACCGCTTTTGTCGTTGCCACCAACCGTGGAGAGATGGACCGAGAAGAGGTGTTCTTCCTCGCCGACGCTATGGCCGCGTGTGGGCGCCGTCTGGACTGGCAATCGCCTCTGGTGGTGGACAAGCATTGCATTGGGGGAATTCCAGGCAACCGAACCTCAATGTTGGTGGTGCCCATCGTGGCAGCACATGGCATGTTATGTCCGAAGACTTCATCGCGGGCAATTACCTCTCCAGCAGGAACCGCTGACACCATGGAGGTGCTGGCCAATGTGGAGCTGCCATTTGACAAGCTTTCAGAAATCGTGCGCGAACATCGTGGTTGCTTGGCATGGGGAGGCGCTGCCAATTTGTCACCTGCTGACGATGTGTTGATTTCGGTCGAGCGCCCCTTGTCGTTGGACTCGCCTGCGCAAATGGTGGCTTCAATTTTGTCAAAAAAAATTGCAGCAGGATCAACACATTTGGTGCTGGATATTCCGATTGGTCCCACCGCCAAAGTGCGTTCTATGCCAGAGGCGCAACGCTTGCGTCAGCTGTTTGAATACGTGGCCTCACGCATGCATTTGTCATTGGATGTGGTCATCACGGACGGACGTCAACCCATTGGCTTTGGCATTGGCCCTGTACTGGAGGCCCGAGATGTGATGCGAGTGCTCGAAGACGATCCAAGGGCCCCGGTTGATTTGAGGCAAAAAGCTTTGCGCTTGGCTGGGCGGTTGATTGAATGTGATCCAGATGTGCGCGGTGGAGACGGCTTTGCCATTGCCAGAGATATTCTTGATTCAGGCCGTGCACTCGCCAGCATGAATGCCATCATCAAAGCGCAAGGAGCTAAGGCCTTTAATCACAACCATCCCAAATTGGGCGCTTTGACGTTTGAAGTCTGTGCTGATACGCAAGGCGTTGTCACGGGGATCGATAACTTTCACATTGCCCGTGTAGCTAGGTTTGCGGGTGCCCCGAAAGTACAAAGTGCAGGTGTTGATCTGATGAAAAAATTGGGCGATGCCGTGGTTGCGGGCGATACCTTGTATCGCGTGCATGCGGAGTTTCCTTCGGACTTGGCGTTTGCGCGACAACACACTCAAAATTTCAGTGGATTCACCATCGGCCAAGCTGAAGATATGCACCATGTGTTTGTGGAGTTTTGATGCTTGAAACGATGACCTTGCTTTACTTTGACGATGAGGCCAAATTCGCTTTGCGTTTGGCTGAATTGGCCGCAATGACGCCTGAAGTCATCGAACGACATCGGTTTCCTGATGGTGAGCTCAAGCTGCGATTGCCTGCTTCTTTGCCTAGCCGCGTTGTGATACTTCGCAGCCTGCATGACCCTAACGAAAAATTGATAGAGCTGTTGTTTGCAGCCCAGACCGCGCGAGAGTTAGGTGCAGAGCATCTAACTTTGGTTGCTCCCTATTTGGCTTATATGAGGCAAGACATGGCGTTTCAACCGGGTGAGGTGGTCAGCCAGCGCATCATGGGGAAATGGCTTGCATCTCTGTTTGATGCCCTAATCACCGTGGATCCTCACTTGCACCGCGTGGCGACGCTTGAAGAGGCCGTGCCTGTGCATGAAGGCGTTGTACTGAGCGGTGCACCCTTTCTGGGCGATTTGATTGCGCAACACCATGCGCATCCGTTTTTGATGGGACCTGACAAGGAGTCCGCACAATGGGTTGCCAAAGCAGCGTTGCGCCACGGGTTTGACCATGCGGTGTGTCAAAAGGTTCGCCATGGCGATCAGGCCGTTGACATCGTGTTGCCCCAAGTGGATGTGCGTGAACGTGCCGTGGTGTTGCTCGACGATGTAGCCAGCAGTGGTAGAACGGTGGCGAGGGCCGCTCAGCTTTTGTTGGCAGCGGGCGCCGCATCTGTGGATGTGGCCGTCACACATGCTTTATTTGCCGGTGATGCTTTTCAAGCGCTTGTGGATGCAGGGGTGTCCCAAGTTTGGAGCACGGACTGCATTGCACACCCAACCAACGCGGTCAGTGTGGCCCCGGCGATTGCGCATGCTCTGAGCAATTTGAATCAACAAATTGTTCTTCGTTTGTAGGCCAGAAATGAAAAAACGCTCCGTGAGGAGCGTTTTAAAAGGGTCTTGGCGGAGCAAGAGGGATTCGAACCCTCGGTGGGCTATTAACCCACACACGCTTTCCAGGCGTGCGACTTAAACCACTCATCCATCGCTCCGAAGCCTGACATTGTAGCAGTGGGCGAGTACACTTCGGCGCTATTGTTTTTTTCAAGCTTGAAACGCTCGGAGCACCGCATGAAATTTCGCTTTCCCATTGTCATCATCGACGAAGATTTTCGTTCCGAAAATACTTCTGGCTTGGGCATTCGTGCCTTGGCCGAAGCGATTGAAGGCGAGGGCTATGAGGTCATGGGGGCCACGAGCTACGGCGATTTGAGCCAGTTCGCACAACAGCAGTCCCGCGCCAGCGCATTCATCTTGTCGATTGACGACGAAGAGTTCACACCCGGCCCAGATCTGGATCCGGCCGTGTTGAATCTGCGCAACTTCATCGAAGAAGTGCGCCGCAAGAACGCAGATGTGCCAATTTATGTGTACGGCGAAACCAAAACCTCCCGCCACTTACCCAACGACATCTTGCGCGAGCTGCATGGTTTCATTCACATGTTTGAAGACACGCCTGAATTTGTGGCACGTCACATCATCCGTGAAGCCAAAAGCTACCTCGAAGGCGTGCAGCCACCATTTTTCAAAGCCTTGCTCGATTACGCCGAAGATGGTTCGTATTCGTGGCATTGCCCCGGCCACTCGGGTGGCGTGGCGTTTTTGAAGAGTCCCGTGGGCCAGATGTACCACCAGTTTTACGGTGAAAACATGTTGCGTGCCGACGTGTGTAACGCGGTGGAAGAGTTGGGTCAGCTGTTGGACCACAACGGTGCGATTGGTGAGAGTGAGCGCAATGCTGCCCGCATCTTTAACGCCGACCATTGCTTCTTTGTGACCAACGGCACAAGCACCTCCAACAAAATTGTGTGGCACCACACGGTGGCCCCTGATGATGTGGTGGTGGTCGACCGCAACTGCCACAAGTCGGTGTTGCACGCCATCATCATGACGGGCGCTGTGCCTGTTTTCTTGAAGCCTACGCGCAACCACTTTGGCATCATCGGCCCGATTCCGCAAAGCGAGTTCGAACCCGCTGCGATTCAAGCCAAGATCAAGGCGAACCCCTTGCTCAAAGGCGTAGATGCCAAGAAGGTCAAGCCTCGCGTGCTGACCCTCACACAGTCCACTTACGACGGCGTGCTCTACAACACCGAAACCATCAAGCGCATGCTCGATGGCTATGTGGCCAACTTGCACTTTGACGAAGCTTGGTTGCCCCACGCGGCGTTCAACCCGTTCTACGGCACTTACCACGCGATGGGCAAGAAGCGCGAGCGCCCCATGCACTCGGTGGTCTATGCCACGCAATCGATTCACAAGTTGTTGGCGGGTATCAGCCAAGCCAGCCATGTGTTGGTGCAAGACTCGCAAAAAACCAAGTTGGACCGTCACCTATTCAACGAAGCCTATCTGATGCACACCAGCACCAGCCCGCAATACAGCATCATCGCCAGCTGCGATGTGGCGGCTGCCATGATGGAGCCGCCCGGCGGCACCGCCTTGGTGGAAGAGAGCATTGCCGAAGCCCTCGATTTCCGCCGTGCCATGCGCAAGGTGGACGACGAATACGGCAAAGACTGGTGGTTCAAGGTTTGGGGTCCAGACGAGCTGGTGGACGACGGCATTGGTCGCGCTGACAGCTGGATCATCAAAGGCAAAGGCAAGTCATCGAAGTGGCACGGCTTTGGCAATTTGGCGGATGGCTTCAACATGTTGGACCCCATCAAGGCCACCATCGTCACGCCTGGTTTGGACTTGAACGGCAAGTTCGACAAAACCGGCATCCCAGCCAGCATCGTTACTAAGTTCTTGGCTGAGCATGGCGTGATCGTGGAGAAGACGGGCCTTTACAGCTTCTTCATCATGTTCACCATCGGCATCACCAAGGGTCGTTGGAACTCGTTGCTCACTGCCTTGCAGCAGTTCAAAGACGACTACGACCGCAACCAACCCATGTGGCGCATCCTGCCCGAGTTCTGCCAAAAGCACCGCGCTTACGAGCGCATGGGCTTGCGCGACCTCTGCCAGCATGTGCACACGCTCTACGCTAAGTACGACATCGCACGTTTGACCACCGAGATGTACTTGAGCGACTTGACCCCGGCCATGAAGCCCAGCGATGCCTACGCGCAAATCGCCCACCGCAACACCGAGCGCGTACCGGTGGACGATTTGATGGGCCGCATCACCACCAGTTTGGTCACGCCGTACCCACCCGGTATTCCGTTGCTCATTCCGGGTGAAGTGTTCAACAAGAAGATCGTGGACTATCTCAAGTTCGCTCGCGAATTCAACTTGCAGTGCCCCGGGTTTGAAACAGACATCCACGGCTTGGTGGAAGAGCTTGGCGAAGATGGTGTGAAGCGTTATTACGCCGACTGTGTGAAGGCCTAAACCGTTCAGCGTTCAATAGCGGGCTGTGTTCGCACATAGCTGGCAAATCGTGGCATGCCCTTGTCTGTGCGTCCGCGATAGGTGTAAGTCACCCACTGGCCAATGGCTGGTGGTGTTTGGCGCGCCTCATCACGCAAACCCGTTCCTAGTTTGAAGCGTTGGCCTTGTGGAGTCTCCACCCACAACGCACCTGTGCCTTGGGCGTACTTGCCACGTCCGCCTACGTGGCCGATCACTTTGGCCTCAGCATCGTCTTGGGGTTTGACTTTGAGTTGATCGTTGCTGCGTCCGGCTTTGTAGCGTGCGCTCGCCAAGTGAAGCAACAAGCCTTCAGCGCCTGCCTTGACATATTCAGCCAAGCGCGTGTCTAACTCTGACTGGCTTCTTAATTGCAACTGTTCGACGGCTTTTACCCACGGTTGTGCAAGCGCGTTGACCAAGCCTTGATATGCCGCTGTGCGTTCCGTGAAAGTGCCTGAGTGATCTGGCACATCAAACACCATGAAACGTAGCATTTGCCAGGCTTCATCTGAGGCTTGCTTTTGTTGCAGGATGGAGGCAACGATTTCGAATCGACCCCGTCCAGCCCAAAGCTCGCCCTCAAAGGGCGAGGCAGGCCAGTCTTTGATAAACCACTCGGGTGGGTTCAGCGTTTTGCCCTTGCGAGTGAGGAGCTGGCGACCTGTCCAATAGCCGCGAATGCCATCGTATTTTTCGCTGACCCAATAGTCTTGCAGCGCAACGCCTGACCGGTAGGTGTTGGCCAGCCAAAGGGCTGGAGCTGGCGTTGGGGCGGCATGAGGGAGCTTTGGGCAAAGCAGCCCAAAGGAAATCAGAGGTAACACATCGCGGCGTTGCATGGTCGATTCCTTTGGGGCCGGTTCAGCCTAAAGTGGCCGCCCGTGCGGCCAGGAGCGCCAGCTTACTCGCCTACAGGCTCTGCAATGCCACCTACAACTTGGCTAAATCCTCCGTCTACATAGGTAATTTCGGCGGTCACGCCTGCAGCCAAATCGCTCATCAAGAACGCAGCCACGTTGCCCACGTCTTCGATGGTTACATTGCGGCGGATGGGTGAGGCTTCGGCCACCACGCTCAAGATCTTGCCAAAGCCTTTGATGCCGCTGGCCGCCAAGGTTTTAATGGGGCCAGCACTGATGCCATTGGCACGCAGGTTGCGGCCTTTGGCGCCCAAAGACTCAGCCAAGTAGCGCACAGACGCTTCAAGCGAGGCTTTGGCCAAACCCATGGTGTTGTAGTTCGGCACAGTGCGGATGGCGCCCAAGTAAGACAGGGTCAGCACGGCTGACTTGTCGTTCAAGTAGGGCAGAGCGGCCTTGGCCATCGCGGGGAAGCTGTAAGCGCTGATGTCGTGGGCGACCTTGAAACCTTCGCGTGACAAGCCGTCTAGGAAGTCACCCGCGATGGCTTCGCGAGGCGCATAGCCAATGCTGTGTACAAAACCGTCAAAGGTAGGCCAGTGAGTCGATAAGTCTTTGAACATTTGGTCGATTTGCTCGTCGCTGCCCACATCGCAGTCAAAAATCAGTTTCGAGTCAAAGTCAGCAGCAAACTCAGTGATGCGTTCTTTGAAACGCTCGCCTACGTAGCTAAAGGCCAGCTCGGCGCCTTGGTCGTGGCAAGCCTTGGCAATCCCGTAAGCGATAGAACGATTGGATAAGACGCCGGTAATCAGCAGCTTTTTGCCAGACAAGAAACCTGTTTTTGTACTCATGTGAATCACTCCAAAAAAATCTTGCAGAATTGTCGCATGCGTAGGTTTCTCATTTTGTTGGCGCTTTGGTGTGCAAGCCCCTCTTGGGCGGGGCATGCGTACGCTCAATTTGGGGATGTGAAATACCCCGTCAATTTCAAAAATTTCGATTACGCCAACCCGCTTGCCCCTAAAGGTGGCGAGCTGGTGTTGGTCCCGCCTTCGCGTTTGTCGAGCTTTGACAAATACAACCCGTTCACCCTCAAAGGCAATGCGGCTCCAGGTTTGACGAGCTTGGTATTTGAGTCCTTGCTCACCGGCACCCTGGATGAGCCCAGCACCGCGTATGGGTTGTTGGCCGAAGACGTGACGGTGGCTGCTGACCGCCGCGCTGTCACTTTCAAACTTCGCCCACAAGCGCGCTTTCACAATGGCGATGCGGTGCTGGCAGAGGATGTGAAGTATTCGTTTGAGCAACTCATCAGCAAACAGGCTGCGCCGCAATTTCGCACTTTGTTTGCTGAGGTGGCGGATGTTTCCGTGCTCGATGCGCGCACCGTGCGTTTTAATTTCAAACGCGTAAACCCCGAATTGCCGCTGATCGTGGGTGGCATGCCTGTGTTCAGTCGCCACTGGGGCGAAGTGGATGGTCGCGGCAAACCTTTTGACAAAATCGTCACAGATACACCTATCGGCAGCGGTCCCTACAAAATGGGCCGTGTGGTGTTTGGTCGAGATGTGAGTTACGAGCGCGACAACAATTACTGGGCGCGTGACCTGAATGTGCGCAAAGGCTTGTTCAACTTTGACCGGATCACCTATCGCCTTTACAAGGACAACACGGCCCAGCTCGAAGGCTTCAAAGCCGGCGAGTTTGATTTGGTGCAGTCTTTCATTGCACGCGAATGGGCGAGGGGCTTGACGGGTAAGAAGTTTGCAAATCGTGAATTGATGAAGAGCGAATTCAAGCACGGCAATGCGGGCGACTTCCAAGGCTTTTTGTTCAACACGCGTTTGCCCAAGTTCAAAGATGCCCGCGTGCGCGAAGCCATTGGCTTGGCGATGGACTTTGAGTGGATGAACCGCCAGTTGTTTTACAACGCCTACAGCCGCGTGCGTGGCTACTTTGTCGCCAGTGATTTCGAAGCCACGGGCATGCCTGATGCCGCCGAGTTGGCGTTGCTCACGCCTTTGCGTGACAAGTTGCCACCCGATGTTTTCAAAGAGGCCGTGCCCGTGCCGCCACGCACCTCGTTAGACCCCAAATCGAGCCACACCTTGCGTGATCATTTACGTCAAGCCAAAGCCTTGCTGGCCGAGGCTGGTTGGACTTACCGTGATGGTGCTTTGCGCAACCCACAAGGCGAGCCGTTCACGATTGAGTTTTTAGACAACTCGGGCGCGATGGGCCGCGTCATCACGCCGTACACCAAAAACTTAGAGAAGCTGGGTTTTCAAGTGAATTACAAAGTGATTGACTTTGCGATTTTGCAAAAGCGCCTCGACGTGTTTGACTTTGAAATCATCAGCAACCGCAATGTAGGCAGCGAGTCGCCAGGCACCGAGCTGATGGAGCGCTTTGGCTCCAAGGCCGCGACCACCGAGGGCTCAGGTAACTTCATGGGTATACAAGACCCAGCAGTAGACGCCTTGCTTGAAAACGTCATCTCTGCCAAAACCAGACCACAGCTCATCACTGCCGTGCGCGCCCTAGATCGTGTGCTGCGTCATGGCTACTACAGCGTGCCGCATTGGTATGGCGGTGTGCACCGTGTGGCGTGGCGCAATGGCCGGTTCGAGCTGCCAGCGGTCATGCCCCGTTACTACCAGCCCGAGAGCTGGGCTTCATCGACATGGTGGGCCAGCATCGACAACCGCGCCACCTTGGCGGCGACCAAACGTGCGGAGCGTGCAAACCCATGACCTCATACATCCTCAAGCGCTTGTTGCTGATGGTGCCAACTTTGTTGGGCGTGCTGTTGATGACGTTTGTCGTCATTCAGTTTGTGCCGGGCGGCCCTGTTGAGCAAATGGTGTCCCAACTGCAAGGTCGCGACAGTGGCGGCGAGGGCGCTGCCGCAACAGGGGCAGGCTATCGTGGTCGTCAAGGTGTTGACGCGGCTCGCATCGAAGAAATCCGCCAGCAATATGGCTTTGACAAACCCGCGACGGAGCGTTTTTGGCAAATGCTCCAACAGTTTGCCGTGTTCGACTTGGGCAAGAGTTTTTTCTATCCGAAAACCGTGTGGGAGTTGGTGAAAGAAAAAATGCCTGTATCGATCAGCCTGGGGCTGTGGACCTTCTTTTTGAGTTACCTCATCTCTGTGCCGCTGGGCGTCGCCAAAGCTGTGCGAGCAGGTTCGCACTTTGACTTGGTGACCAGCTTGGTTGTGTTGATCGGGTTTGCCATTCCTGGCTTTGTGTTGGGCGTGGCGCTACTCGTGGTGTTTGGTGGTCAATTGCAATGGTTCCCGCTGCGGGGTTTGACTTCTGCCAATTGGGAGCAGCTCACATGGGGTGCACGCATCACCGACTACTTGTGGCACATCGTGTTGCCCGTCACGTCGAGTGTGTTGGGCGCCTTTGCCGTAACCACGCTGCTGACCAAAAACGCCATGCTTGAAGAAATTCGCAAGCAATACGTGCTGACCGCGCGCGCCAAAGGGTTGTCTGAGCGCCGCGTGATTTGGCAACACGTGTTTCGCAACGCGCTTATCCCGTTGGTCACAGGTTTTCCTGCGGCGTTCATCGGCGCTTTCTTTACCGGCTCGCTGTTGATTGAAACCTTGTTCTCACTCGATGGCCTAGGGTTGTTGAGCTATGAGAGCGTGATGCGTCGCGACTATCCGGTGGTGTTGGGTACGCTGTATTTGTTCACGTTGATTGGTTTGATCACCAAGCTCATCAGCGACCTTTGTTATGTATGGGTGGACCCGCGTGTCAAATTCGACTGAAGCTTCTTTGTCGCCCACTCAGCGCGCATGGCTGCGCTTTAGGCACAACCGTCTTGGTTTTTATAGCTTGGTGTTGTTTGTGTTCTTCTTTGCGCTGAGCTTGTTTGCCGAAGTGTTGTGCAACGACAAGCCCTTGATCGCCCGCTACAACGGCAGCTTCTACATGCCCATCATGCACAACCAGCCAGAGACCACCTTTGGTGGCGATTTCGATACGCCGACGGATTTTTTAGACCCCTTCATCCAAGCTCAGTTCGACAAGCCCGGTAACTGGGCGCTGTATCCGCTCATTCCGTATCACCACAGCACCTTGAACTACTTCTCCAAGCAGCCCAACCCCGCGCCTCCTTCTGCCGAGAACTGGTTGGGCACGGATGACCGTGGCCGTGACGTGGTGGCACGCTTGCTCTATGGGTTTCGCATTTCGGTGCTGTTTGCTTTAGCGCTCACGCTGTTTGGCACTGTGATTGGCATCTTGACAGGGGCTTTGCAAGGCTTCTTTGGTGGCAAAACTGATTTGATGATGCAACGCTTCATGGAAATTTGGGGCGCCATGCCCGAGCTGTATTTGCTCATCATCTTCTCTGCCGTGTTTGACCCGAGCATTACCTTGTTGTTGATTTTGTTGGGAATGTTTGGCTGGATGGGCTTGTCCGACTACGTGCGTGCCGAATTCTTGCGCAACCGTCAGCTCGACTACGTGCGTGCAGCGCGGGCACTGGGCTTGTCTGATGTGCAAATCATGTGGCGACACGTGTTACCCAACAGTTTGACGCCTGTGGTGACTTTTCTGCCGTTTCGCATGAGCGCCGCCATTTTGTCGCTCACCTCGTTGGACTTCTTAGGCCTCGGCGTGCCACCGGGCACACCAAGCTTGGGTGAGTTGTTAGCGCAAGGCAAAAACAACATTGATGCATGGTGGATTTCTTTGTCTACTTTTGCTGTGCTGGTGGTCACGCTGATGCTGCTCACCTTCATGGGTGACGCATTGCGTGATGCGCTGGACCCCAGAAAGGCACGCGCATGAGATTACCTTTGCTTCAAGTGCGCGATTTACGCATTGGTTTTCAAAACGAAGATGTCGTCAAAGGCATCAGCTTCAACTTAGACCTTGGTGAAAAGCTGGCGTTGGTAGGTGAGTCGGGCTCAGGAAAAAGTGTGACTGCGCTCAGCTTTGTGAAACTGCTGGAAGGCGCTCGCGTGTCTGGTCGCGTGCTGTGGACAGCGCAAGATGCGGATACGCTGCACCCCGAAGCTACCGATGCGCCGCAAACGCACGACTTGGTGAAGCTGAGCGAACGAGAGTTGATCAACATTCGTGGGCAAGACATTGCGTTTGTTTTTCAGGAGCCCATGACAGCGCTGAATCCGTTGATGACAGCGGGTGATCAAATTGCCGAAGTGTTGGAGGTTAAGCGTGGCATGAGCCGCGCTGAAGCTTGGCATGAGGCGGTGGAATTGCTTAACCTCACTGGCATTCCTGAGCCGGTGCGCCGAGCCAGCGCGTACCCACACCAGCTTTCGGGCGGTCAACGCCAGCGCGTGATGATTGCCATGGCTTTGGCGGGGCGCCCGCGGCTGTTGGTGGCTGATGAACCGACCACAGCCTTGGACGTGTCCTTGCGCATCCAAATTTTGGATTTGCTGAGTGACCTGCAAAAACGATTTGGCATGGCGGTACTGTTGATCACGCATGACTTGAACACGGTGCGCCGTTTTGCCGACCATGTGATGGTGATGGAAAAAGGTTGCATCGTCGAATCCGGCCAAACCGATGTGGTGCTGACCCATCCCGAGCACCCGTACACACAAAAACTGATCGACAGTCAGCCACCTCGGGAGGTGGTGTCCGCCAAAGCTGATACACCCATCGTCATTAGCGCCAAGGGTTTGCGCGTGAGCTATCCCATTCGACGTGCTGGTTGGCGGGGCTGGCTAGGAGGCGACAAATTTGTAGCAGTGCAGGCCGCTAGCTTTGACTTGCGTGCTGCCCAAACTTTGGGCGTGATTGGCGAGTCGGGCTCGGGTAAAACTACCTTGGCTTTGGCGGCTTTGGGCTTGATGCCCATCGATGGCGCGCTCACCATTGATGGCATCGCTTGGAAGGGTAAAGCGGCCCAAGATTTACCGCTACGTCGCAAGGTCCAAGTGGTGTTCCAAGACCCGTTTTCGTCCTTGTCACCGCGCATGAATGTGCAAGAGTTAGTGTCAGAGGGTTTGAGCCTGCACGCACCAGAACTGGATGAGCTAGGCCGTTTGCGCCGCATTTTGGTGACCTTAGCTGCTGTGGGTTTGACCGAAACTGAATTTCCCGGCTTGTTGCTGCGCTACCCACATGAGTTTTCGGGCGGCCAACGTCAGCGTTTGGCGATTGCCCGGGCTTTGGTGATAGAGCCGCAGGTCTTGGTGCTCGACGAGCCCACCAGCGCTTTGGATGCCACCACGCAGTTGCAGGTTTTGCAACTTTTGCAAAAGCTCCAGCGGGAGCGGGGCTTGAGCTATCTGCTCATTACCCACGATGTGGCGGTTATTCGCGCTATGGCACACCATGTCATGGTCATGCAAGCCGGTAAGGTGGTCGAGGCGGGCACGTTTGAACAAATTTTGAACAACCCGCAAGCCACCTACACGAAGATTTTGGTGGGGGCTGAGATCTAAAAATACCGTTTATCCTTGAATAAGTTCAAACACATGCTGGACTTTCTGAAAGAAGAAAGTCGTGAGTTCAAACCAGTTCATCAGCTACGGAATCAAGGGCCTGCTTAGGGTTGCCAAGTTGGGTTTAATCGATGCGAACAT